>ERZ746981.351-NODE-351-length-19689-cov-14.845197_pt1 | contig 19689 bp, 12 predicted proteins | sample MGYA00374948_ERZ746981 | MGnify/ENA primary metagenome ERZ746981 (study PRJEB28757, sample SAMN06711160) | food metagenome | host: microorganism | place: China:Harbin | collected 2017-01-30 | study: EMG produced TPA metagenomics assembly of the Analysis of...
AATGTAAAAAAAAAATTATGGAAACAAAAATTTACACATGAAAAAAAAATAAAAAAATAAAAATAAAATAAAAATTACGTGTGAAAAATTCCCAGATGGCTGTGTTACAATACGGAACGGGGTATTGAGAATTAGGAAAAAGGAACGCAGACAAAGGGCGTGACATTTGAAATTGAAGATCAGAAGATATTTTGGAAGCATTTGCAGTGGACAGAAAAACCAAGCAGTGGAAAAGGAGAGAAACCAGAATAGAATGTCGAGAGAATCGACGAAAAAGGAAAAAGCAAGCTACTTGACGCCATTAATCAGCAAACTCTTATCAGAACCGCTTAGCTTTAAGGAAGCCCGATTTCCGGATTCAGTGACGATAAAGCCGAATTCGTACGTGAAGCTAACATCTGGGGGAAGTCAGTCAGATAGCACGGAGGCCGAGAAGGCGGAGAAGCAAAAGAAAATGCAAGTAACAAAGTCGGAGTGGAAAAAAAAGAGACCGAGATCAGTTTTGGAGGCGGTTGCAATGTATACAGGAAAACCAGCGGCAAAGACGGAGAAACGGCGTCGGAGAAGTGAGCGGAGAAGGGAGCGGGAGATCAAACAGCTTGAGCGGACAATTGAAAAGGAGAAAAACGCGATTGCAGAGGTGAAAACAGAGCATAAAGGTAGCAAAGAGGAAAATAATGCGGAGAGTGTGGAAAGCGGGAAGTTAACGATGAGTAACGCGGTATTCGATGGGGAGTCGGAAAAGGACGCCGACGCGAGTGATGCAGACTACCAGACTGCGGATGAAGAAGGTGGAGAAAGTGAAAATGAGGAGAGTGAGGAAAGTGAAAATGAGGAGAGTGAGGAAAGTGAAAATGAGGAGAGTGAGGAAAGTGAAAATGAGGGAGATGAGGGAAGCGAGGGAAGTGAGAATGAGAATGGAGACGAGGAGGAGGATATAGAGCAGTTAAAAAGGGATTTGAAGAGGGACATGTATGAGGGAGCAGAAAAGGCAGAGGAGGATGTGAATGATGTGAAAAGTGAGAAGGAAGAGAAGGAAGAGAATGATGTGAGAAATACAAAAGATGTGAAGAATCTAAATTCTTTGGATGACAACAATGTTGAAATAAAGGTTAAAGATAAGAAGGCTGAGGGAAATAACGAAAATAAAGGAAATAAACAGACCGAGAATCATGAGCAAACTAAGCAGATCAACCAAACTAATCCGTCAAACAAACCTCCCACAATATCAACACCAAATTCAGACTTCTTTGACTTGGACGAAGAGGAAGATGACCGAGGATCAAACGGATCTAAACGGATTTTCAAGTCATGGAGACAGTTTGAGAACCGATCGGCACCTGTGGGACTATTAAACCATGGAGTCACGTGCTACATGAACTCGGCAGTGCAGGCGATGTGTCACGTGCCAGCAGTGATGCATTACTTTGTCGATGTGCACCGCAACAAGTACAATAAAGTGATTGGAGCACATTCTGTGACGAAAGTGCTTGCCGATACGGCATGCAAGATGTTCCAGATTGGCCGTAAGAACGAGTGGCGCAAAGTTCTCTACATCAACCCCAAGAAACTGATCTACAAGCTTGAAGAAATCAACCCGATGATGTCCGAGTGGCAGCAGGAGGACTCACACGAGTATTTCATGTCTCTGATGTCGCGTTTGCAGGAGGATTCGACGCCCAAAGGCGTGAAACTCAACCAAAGCATCATCTATGACATTTTTGGCGGTCTCTTGAACCAGACTGTCACATGCACAAACTGCGGTCATATTTCCACAACCCAGCAGGAGTTTTACGACTTGTCTTTGGGATTAGAGAGCTCTAAAGCGAGAGAAAGCACGCTTTTGAATGTGGAGCAGATGAAAAGACTGAAAGAACGAATTTCTGCAAGTGGAGAAAACGGAAGTAGTCGGCAGGTGTGTGATCTGCTTGAGAGGCGGATTCAGACACAACAGGAGCGGAGGAAGATAAATTTAAAAGGTGGTAATGGTGCTGTTGGCTCTAGTTTGAATGCAGAAGCAAAATTGGTGTCTAGTTCAAGCTCTTATTCAAGTTCAGATCAGGATTTAAGTTCAGATGGGGATACATATGGCACAAACGATGAAGCATATGGAACAGATCGTGATGCGGATCAAGATACGGATCAAGATTCTAGTTCTGATAATGATTCAAATGCCAATCAGGAGCCAAACACAAGTGAAAAATTAACTTCAAAATTAACATCAGATTCGACAAAATCAACTTCAAATTCGAATCCAGGTTCGAATTCAGGTGCTGCCACTTCAGGGCAGGCGGAAAATTCAGTTCAGAAGCAAAATCCTTCGCACAGCATTCAGCAGCATGCACAGCTGCCCAAATATTCCATCGACCGGTCGATCGGCCAGTTTTTCTCCCCTGAGATGATCCGTACCGACAAACGCGACCAAAGCGGGTACGTGTGCGAAAAATGCAACAAGAGAACTGCGGCAGTTAAAATTTCCACCATCTCGCGGGCACCGGAAACTTTGACGGTCCATTTAAAGCGGTTTCGGTTCAACGGAACCTCTTCCATGAAGGTGAAGGCCACAGTGTCCTACCCGGACGTGCTTGATTTATCCGACTACACGACCACCCGCGAAACCCCGGTGAGGTACCGGCTAATCGCGGTAATCCTCCATGAGGGCCGCTCGGTGTCTTCGGGCCACTACGTGGCGCACTGCAGGCAGCCTGACGGCACTTGGGCCACGTACGACGACGAGATTGTGCAGAAAATCAAGCCGCGGGGGGCGTTGAACGACCCAAGTGCATACGTCCTGATTTATAGCCGGCTGACCCTCCGCGGTGTGCCCGTTGTGCCTTTCGCGGGTGTGCCCCAGAAAAGGGTGCGGGGTCAAGGCACCCAGAAGCGGGGTAGGAAAAAACGGAGACGGCGGAACTGAGTGCAGGGGATGTGCTTTTTACTTGTCGTGCCTTTTAACGCTGTATTGTATAGATTAGATGTGTAATATCAATTAATGCGATGCCGATACAATTGTTATGCCTGTTATACTTTGTTTGGTTTGGATACTTTTTCACTTCCTTTATTTTACATTTTGACCATTTCATCTTTCATCTTTCATCTTTCATCTTTCATCTTTCATCTTTTATCTTTTATCTTTCATCTCTCTTTCCCATTTCATCTTCCATATTTTCCCATTCTCACCTCTTCACTCCAACTACTTCACTTCAAACTCACCTGCCTTACAGCTACTATCTCCTCCTCTCTACTTCTCGATTCAAACTGCAGATTTCATTTCTATTCTATTTACATGACTTTATCTTATCCCTATAAAACAACCTTGATACCTAGCGATTTAGCAGTCCCAATCACACCCTTGCACACATCCTTCAATGGCATGTCTGTATGTGCAGTATCCGTCTTCTTGATCTTCGCAATCTCATAAATATGCTTAAGACTAAGCTCTCCTAGATTACCTTTCTTCTCGAAATTTCCTTTTCCCAAACTATCTGACCCCTTTTCCTTTTCAACAGCCTGAAGTAATAGCCAGGAAGTTGTTGGTGACTTGATGCTGAAGTTAAAAGTTCTGTCTGGATGCACAATTATGTTCACTGGTATGGGAACATCTTGCTTGTAATGTGCAGTTCTTGCATTGAACTCTTTGCAAAAATCAATAGCTTTCACACCTTTTGAACCTAAAGCCGGTCCAACGGGTGGCGTAGGTGCCGCCTTCCCGGCCCCTATAATCAACTTGATCGGCACATCTGTGAGTGCGGGCATGTTTGTGTGCGGTGGTGGTAAATAACGAACAATTAGTTGTTTTACTGTGTGACCAGAGAGGAAAAGAAGCTGATGAAAATCACAAATGAAAAAAAAAAAAAAAAAAATAGTGGTTGGTGGATTCGTCGATAGTCGCATCTGAAAGATGCACCGCCTTGTAATATTTATGCGCGGCTAGCTGACACAGGATTTTGAGGATTTAGGCATGACCACTTCTCTATTCTTTTAGTGTGAATTTGTCGAAAAAGCCATTGTTGAAGTTGGTGGACAAGTAAATAATTGCTTTGATAAATTCAAAGATATTCATATATGCTGACATACTTTGTGTATGCACTTGCATTGGTTTGTATTCGTATGCACTAACCTATGTTTGCATGCATTAATCTAATTCATCAGGTTAATCAATATCTTATACACTAAATTTATGAGACATATTCGGTACATCAAATGTGGCCAGTAATGCCAAGAAATACATAGATCAAGTAATTTATTTTGTGGATGGCTCTTGATAATGAACATTTACTTAGGAACGTCATTAATTCCGAGCACAACCACCTAAATCATAGAATTTGCTATTAACGGTACTGCATTCCAAAGTGTTAGCAATAGCAATGGGTTCAACTTCTCTGTTTTTTGAAGTTGTAGGATTTCTCTTAAGGAAGTTTTGCTGAAGATGTACTTTACCACTATTCCGCAAGACAATTTTTCAGCAGGAGCGAACCCGCACTTAAACTCTGCAACTGTAAGCGTGTTGTAAAAGCAGCATGTTGAAATATGTAGACATTATTGATAATATCTCCGACATCTCGGCAGTGTTAAAGTATTTGTCTATGCTTCTATAGTTTAGACTTATATATATAGGACGACTTTCTCGTTTGCCCATCCTCATTATACAATGTACATTGCTCAGCTGTATAGATCTACAAAAAGGATTATCCATTGAACATCGAGTATGAGAGTTAATCCTTTCAAATTAGAAGAAATTGTGCATCAGTACTTATTTTCCTATGATCAGAACTAGTGATTACTGCTGAACATGCATGCTTCGAAGAAGAGTTTAACATATACCAGATGAAACAATAGAACTTCCGTTTAAAGGTGAATACGGAACGAAGGTGAACAGTAAGTCAATTTATTCGTAAAAATAGGTTCCTAAGGTGGTTATGAAAGCAATTCAGATATTGCAATCCCCTAAATTACCCCTAAGGATAACCAAACCACCAAATCACTACTTAAACAACATACCCCCAATATCTAGTCTACAACATATCAAAACTTTGCGTATTAGCTTTTACAAACACTCTATGCACGGAAGCAAATAACCAGATCGCTTCCGGACGGCAAAACCAGTGCCAATCAGTCTCTACTGTCTTCCAAACATTTCCTCTCTATTGCACTCTGTATTTTTTACTTCCTATCCTTCTTCTCCTTCTTCTCCTTCCTCCTGTTCCTCTCCAATGCAGCAATATGAGCCACACTCTGGTCCACCTGCGTGTGCACGTGATTTGTGGCCTTGACTAAGCGCCCAGTCGAGCAATCTTCACCATTTTCATCCACCAGACGGCACATTTCGACATTCCGGAGCCAACGATCATTGAAACACTCGTCTATCGAAATTCTACACGCTGGAGCAAGCTCAACCATGCCGCCAATAAGCGATCTGACCTCCTTTGGAAGAGCATTCAAGAGCCTGGCCTCACCCATGAGGTTGGAGGTGTGCTTCTGTGAATTTTTCGAGCTGCCACTGTCTTTTGAGTTGCTAGAGTTGGTGGAAGCGATATTTGAGTCTGCTTTGCTCTCTTTGATGTTCTCCTTGCTACTTTTCTTGGCGTTTTCCTCGCCGATTTGCTTATTGCCCTCCCCACTGCTTTCCTTACTGTTGCCTGCATTTTCGACGTCATCGTCTTTGATACCATTAGCATCTGCATCACCCTCATCATCTTTCTTCACTCCTTCCACCTCATCGTACGCAGGAGGAGCCGGAACTTCCTTCAAAAGCTCACCAAACGTGGCACCGGGTTTTCTCGAGGCGAAAAGCTTGAAACTGTTATCGGAAAGCGTTGGAACACGCCACGGGAACTTTTTCAATGCCATACAGCAATAGATGATCGCACACGACCACACATCGACGGGTCTGGGGTCGTACTTGGAGAAAACACATAGCTCAGGTGCCAGATACGGATCTGAGCCCACAATTCCGCTTGCCTCGACGAGATTTCGTGAAAATGGGTACTGGAAGACAACCGCGGAGCCAAAATCGATAATTTTGACAATTCCGTCCCTGTTAACGACACAGTTATCGAGCTTGAGGTCTCTGTGTGCCAAACCAATCGAGTGGAGATACCGGACACCGTTCAAAACCTGCTTAAAGCAGCAGTTGATCTCGTTTTCCGACATTTTGTTCGACATGACAATCGCAAACAAATCGTACTCGCAGTACTCCATTACCTGATACATGTGATCTGCATCATACGCGATTTCCACAGTCTCGATAATGTTTGGGTGCTTCAAAGTAGAGCCGATGCAATACTCACTTGTGATTTTTTTGGTGTAGTCTCTTCTGCTTTCGTGCGCATAGCGCGAGCGGAACTTTTTAACCGCAAACACGCGCCCGTCGCGCAGGCGCTTCATGAGGCGCACCGTGCCGCCTGCGCCTTTTCCCAAGCTGTCGCCAAATCTCGAGTATCTCTTTTTGAAGGGGATTTCTGGGGTTCTGTTGCCGCCCACAGACACGCTGTAGGCAGTGCCATCTGCGCTCGGCGCTCCACCCGCACCCGCACCTCCGCTGGCGCCACCATTTGCCGCACCGCCGCCTGCGCCGTGACCGCTGCTCGTGCTGCCGCTCAAATTCGTCAGCGAACCCACACTCTTGAAGCTGGTTCCCATGTTGGTAGACATGCTACCTCTTCTCTCGGCTAAATGCGCAGAGTAGCTACCTTCAGGACCATAACTTTTGCGCAAGGCAACTGGGGAAGGCGGCGGCAACGACGATCCGCCAAGCGCATCCTGCTGCTGCTGCTGCTGCGTGCCGCTCTGGCGCTGCGCGCTGAGGCCTGCGCTGAGCTTGGATGAGTAAGAGTCAGAGCGCGGAGAGCCAAAGGTTAAAGACTTCTTGAAGAAGTGGCGCAAGTCAGCCATGGAGGAGTGGCGCGAAGCATAGGTTGTGCCAGCGCCAGAGCCCGGGGTCGCGCCAGCGCCAGCGCCGCTGTCTGCACTGGAATGCGAGGAGGTGCGAGGTGTGCGCGCAATGGACCCGGAGGTGCGAGGTGTGGACGAAGAGAAGAAGTTGACCAACGAGCTTGAAGACTGCGCCGGGTGGATCCTCTGCTTCGACACGATGAAACGTGACTCGAGCTGTGAGGGAGAAGTCACAGTGGGTGAAGATATGCGATTTCCCGTGATGAGTTGTCCGTTTGAAGGAAGTGAAAAGTTCGAGCTGAGGTTTGAAAGTGAGGTCACTGACGAACTCAGATGCTCGTCCTTTGTTCCTGGAGCCGAGTACGGAATCATGTTTGAGAGCGAGATGTAAGAGGAGCCTGTGATGCTCTTTGAGGATGACGGAAGGGAGTTTTTCGCCGATTCCGACGACATTTGGTTCTCTCTGAGCCTTTGGGAGCGCAATTCCTGCCTCTCAAGTGCACTGGGTGTCTCTGCAAGCTCTGGAATCACATCTACGGCAGTTTCTATTCTTCCTGGTGCGAAACCGCGGGGTGATGACCTCCCGGAAGAGTTCCGGCGGCTATTATGGGGCGAAACACCTTCCAAAGAGATGGTTGTTGTAATTGTGCCATTGTATACATCAGGTCTGGATGCTGACGATGAGCTTGATGTGTTTCCGTGTGAGGATTCTGTTGTTACCACCGACCCGGCAGACTCCGGGGCTCTTTTCTGGGCCGAATGCTCGTATATCAGTCTTGTGAGAGACGACATTCCATGTTGAGGTTGTCTAATCTTGTGATTTTCTGCTGCCATACTGATGTGCGGTTGTAGGAGGTGCTAGTTGATGCCAAAGTGTAATCCTGCTTGTAATAGTTCTGGTGGAATGTCTCGAATAGGATATCCGAGATATGGTCTTCAATACTTTCTGCTATATCCGAGATATGATCTTCAATACTTTCTGCTATGTATCCGAAATATAATCTCCAACTCTCTGCAAAATATCTCTAATATACCTAATTCTTATACCTCTGTCTGATATAAGAAATATATGTGTCTCGGTATCTGATCTGTACCCGAATCTATATCTATACCCGATGGACCGATTATAGTATAACGCAACTCCAAGTTGTCCTTACTATGTCCAACCCTTTATGTACCAAGTAAGAACTCAGATTGCACACAATGTAAGTACTGATGTGATATAATACAATATAAGCCAATCCAATGTGAGAGATACGAAGGGCAGTTATCTTCCACTTTCCCTTTGCTATGAACTTCCTTGCAATGCAATTGGCAAACGCTTAAATAAGTAACGGGTGTTTACAAAATGGATGTAACGAATAGACAGAAAAAACAAGGAAAGAAAACAGGACCAAGAAAATATAAAAAGCAGAAATAAAATACTGCGATACACTCTTCGAAATGCAGAAACGAGGAAATATTGAAATATCGAAATATCCAAGTAAATAAAATGTACTGCACTGCAACAGATTGGCTTCGATTAAGGGGGGGGCAGACAAAAAAAAAAAAAAAAAAAAAAAAAAAGGATGGGATGAGAAAGCTGGATAATGCCGAAAAAAGGAGGAGCGAAAAGTACAAACGACAACAAAAAATAGAGGTGAAAAAATAAAACAGATCAAAGCAAAAGATATAATCAGATAATCGCAGTAATTGGCATGCAGGGTTCTCCGGCTTGGAGTACAAATGAATTAAGATTAGGAAGCAGTGTTTCAATTTGATTCCATTCGATTTCAATCCGATTTCAATCCGATTTCAGCTCCCACACAGCATCTCAAGATAAGTTGTTAACCATTCCCCCATACCTTACGTACTACTTTACATATCACATTTTCCATATCTGTCAAGCTTGTTTTGCTTGATCCACAGTTTCGCCTCTAACAAAAAAGCCTCCCAGTTATTCCAATAAAGCTGTCGATTGGATTTGTTCCGCCAACCGAAAAATAATTCATCCCATTGTTGACATCAATAGATAATTACCATCGGGTATATTATCAAGATTATTGCCAAATTCCATTATCCTGGACTTGCTCTAAGAGGCAACTCGAAATGCCTGATGCTGGTTGGCCAGCTTCACCTTGCCTCTTTGTGCTTGAAAAGCATTCTATGCCATAGTGTATTTCAATCCTGTCGTGTCCGGTTTGACCTTAAAAAATTCCTACAAACTGCAAGATGGAATTATTATTTTTTTTTTTCCGTACCGAGATTTGCGATTTTCTACCAAAGCCAGGCAGGAAATAGACATCAATAATTCCAATCGGCCCAATTAAGTTGCCACGCACAAAGGGATGAAAACATCCAGACCCCAGTAAGGGTCCCGGGCTTGACTTTTTGATCTGAAAACTTCACATGTTGGAATCTTTGATGGCGGATTTCCCTTCTGGCGCACTATGCCGAAACCGGCGCTGGGACCGCCGGGGCATTTTTTGAGGCGCGATCCCAATCTTTGATACGCGCTATCGGCCGACAGATGTGTATCCGACCAATCAGATGCGAGCTGCCAGATATCGCGAAAAACGCGAAAACAAAATTTCTGCATTGTCGGGATATGTGCAGCCTACATAGGGAACATTTAGGTTGTCTGAACGCTGGGGAGATTGAAAATACATTGAGAATTCATTGAGGATTGATTAAGGATTGTGGGCTGCATTTAACGATTTATATTGGTTTAGAATGATTGTAGGCATCTAGAATACTTTGGGTTGCATTTAGAATATTGCAGGGTGCATTTAGGGTACTGCAGGTTGCATCCATTTTTTGCATGTTGGATCTAGGCTAATTATAGACCGATTTTATTGATTTCAGGTTAAACCTAAAATGATGTATGCCAAATTTGGATTGAATATAGGCTGCACTGATTGATTGTGCGTCGGATTTACTGATTATTGACTGACTATTGGACAAATCTAAGTTGATAGCAGGGTACATCTAGATTAGTTGTAGGGTGAATTTAGGTGGATTGTACGTTGAACCATGATCAACCGCATGCTATTTTTATCCACCGCCGAATCCATATATGTTTGGGGTATATTTGGGTTGATGTATGTTGCATAGAATTACGTGAGTTAAATATACATTGATTATAGGTTGATTTATTATAGACCGATTTAGATATAGACAGATTAAGATATAGGCTGATTTAGAGTTTAGGTTGCATTCATTTATTGCTGTAATTAGACTTGTTTTGATTATAAGTAGCATTCTGTATGTTGAATTAAGATTACTTGGACCAATCGAAGCTACATACAATCCTTATATAGAAGATATCATATTACACTTATTCGTCTAGTATTTAACTTTTCAGCGTCTTCTCTTGCGCATCCTATTTCCGTGATGATTGGATCTTCTCTTTCTATCATTTCTTCTTGAGTGTTGTCTGGAATTCTGGCCAGAGAGCGAGCCGCTCGGGGAGCGCGCATCGTGCGCATCGCGCACCTGCGGTCCGCGCGGTAGCGCCTCTCTCAGTGCGCTTGAAGGTGGCGGCATTGGCGGAGGTGGCAAAGGCTGTTCAGTGTCGTTTCTGGATGAATTTGAGTAAATCTGGTTGTTCTGTTGATTACGCTGTTGATTGCGCTGCTGATTGCGCTGCTGATTGCGCTGCTGATTACGTTGCTGATCATGTTGCTGACTGGACTGTTGGTTGCGCCGTTGGTTGCGTTGCTGGTTGCGCTGTTGGTTGCGCTGTTGGTTGCGCTGTTGGTTGCGCTGTTGGCCGCGGCGCTGATTACGCTCCTGGTTGCGCTGCTCGCTTTGCGCTCCATCCTCATCCCCATTTCTCAAATTCTCATTAATTCTCTTTTCTCTCTCCATTCTACTCTTGAGTTCCTGCATGGTGTCGAACTTTCTAGCATTAAATGCGCTCCTCTGCGACTGAAGCCGCCCGGCGGTGCGCCCCGCAGGGTCTGCGCTTCGGCGCATATGTTCAGGCGCGGCTGATGCGCTTGGTGCGGGCGCCGACAATGTTTGGTCTTTTGACAATCCAGAAGAGGCGCTGGACGACTGTCTAGGACCTACTGGAATTAATCCTGGTGACGAGCCTCCAGATGACGGATGCGAGCGCGCAGTAGCATAAGAGCTTCTAGTATGCGCGCTGGAAGAGACTGTGCTGGCGCTCGTGGGTGGCGCACTGGTGCCCTGCGCTGGCATCTGCGCTCCGGCTGCGGGCGCATGCGGAATAGCCGCTGTGCTCTTTACACTGTTGGCGGGAATTTTTTCATCAGCCGACTTGGTGTTGGTTGAAATTCTGGCATTAGACCTTGATTCAGTATTTATAGGTTCCTTTTGGACCGTCTCCTTTTGAATGGATTTATCTTGAATTGATTCTTTTCGAACTGATCCCTTCTGAATTTCCTTTTGTATTGCTTCTTTTTGAGTTGTTTCTCCTTGAACTTCCTCCTTCTTCAAACTCTTTGCAGAACCATTTCCAGCACGCTTTGCCGTCTCCAAGCCCACTAATCCATATGGAACCACACTGGAACCTTCAGTTTTCTTAATTGTTGTTTTTCTTGCCTTCTCTGCCTCCACTTTGGCCTTCTCAACCTCTCTTTTACGTCTCTCCTGATCAAGTTTCCTACTCTTTTCTCTTCTTATCCGGAGTTCTTCCGCCTGCTTTTTCCTCTCATCAGCTTGTTTCTGCTTCCTTTTCTCCACCAACAACTTTTTCTCCGTTTCATCCATCTCATAGAACTCCCATGGTGCCAACTGATGAACTTTTCTCGACTTTATCAATCCTCGAAGTGCATTGAAGGCTAACTTGATGTCTTCCCGCTTCTCAATTGACGCAATTTCACTCACCTTTTCGTATAATTTGTCTGCATGATCGTCAATAATAGGATAGCTGGATAAGATGCCTTTCACGAATATAACAGCATTGTTCCTCGTGGTGTATTCTTCAGACTGCATCGATTCAATAAGCTGCTTCAACAAGGAGCAGTGCCATTCATATAATTGTTGTTTGAAGAACGATTGCTGGGATGACGATTTTTTGTCAGAAGCTTTTCCTTTAATGGGATGGCCGTTTCTGATGCCAACGTTATTCTTACCTTCATCATTTGGAGTGGTTGTGCTTTCCTTACTATCCACATTCTCATGTTCATCCTCTTTATTACTGTCCATATTCTCATCTTCGTCCTCTTTATCACTGTCCATATTCTCATCCTCATCCTCTTTATTACTGTCCATATTCTCATCCTCATCCTCCTTATTCTCATCCTCATCCTCATCCTCCTTATTCTCATCTTCTTCCCCTTCCTTCTCATTCTCATCCTCATCTTTCCCCTCCCAGCCAAATACATCCCGACACTCATTCTCCACATCCCTGCACCGGTTGAGCCTGCGAAAAACTTCTGCATACAGCATTGCCAGGTTTTCGGTCTCGGTCGATGTGTTGGTAAACAGCACTGATTTCAACGAAATCCCGCAAAACAACTGGCCTAGCAAAGACATTAAACTGTATCCAGGGGTTTCCAGCCGTTGCACCAAAAAGATAAACTCACCAACAAACACAGCATCGAAAAGTGAGTGCATTGCACGCGGGAGAACACAATTCTCCAACACCTGGGTTCGAACCTGGGCAGCATATTTTTCATCCGCGTCAAACCACTTATTTTTTTGTTTCTCGAGGATTTCCAATACCTGGTGGTAATTCTTCTTGTGCTTTTGACCATCTGACTTAATACCGGTCAAAATGCCCTCCAAAGTGCCGAGCTCCAAGTTTAACCTCCGGTACTCCTTTGTGGGCATATCGTCGACATTCTTGAGCATTTGCCGGTTGTTTGTAATGCGCAACTTGATCGATTCCTGCTCTTCCGAGTAAGAAAGCATTTCGTAATCGATATCGTAGAGAGTTAGTTGCCAGAATGTGCAATAAAAGTCTGGAGTGAGCAAGTTCCAGTCGATTCCGGGCAGGAAGTCCTTGATATTGTCCCTGAAGCCGCCCAGCACGCTCTCGTAAATTTCATCTGCGGACGCAGGCGCACCCCCTGGCGCAGAAGCGCTCACATCCCCATGCGCTGACGCACTCCCATGCGCTGACGTACCCCCACGCGCACGCCACTCGCGCCGCATCTCCGCCGACCAGTACTCGCGCCAGAGCTCAAACGCCCACTGCGGCTCGACATTGTACTCCTTAACAAGTCGATCGACCGGGAGCGCCGCCTGCGCAAAGTCCGCAATCGGGATATTGGCCTGCGCAGCCTGAATAAACGTGTGCAACAATGAAAAAAGCTCGTCACACTTGCGGTTGAGGATCTTGAGAGGTGCGCGCGAGCTGTCAGAGATTGATAGCGCCAAGTTGGCCAAAAAAATAAAGAGCTCACTCATGTATCCAGAGCGCATGAGCTCCCTGAACAAAGTGGCACCGGAGAGCGCGTGCGCAAGGCGCTTATCGCCGATCACCAGGTAAACCATCTTGCGCACGCTTTTGCCAGCGTTCATCATGATGGCCTGCCTTGCGGTAAGATTGGTAATTGCACGAATGCCAGACATCTCCGTAATGATGTGCTCAAAGACGCCGGCGAACTCGTGCGCACCTGCGCGCAGGCTCTTAACAATGAGACTCAAGACCGGGCGCAACCCAAAGCGCCGGAAGTGCGCATCCGCCATGCGCCCCGTGAACTGCGCCAAGTTCTGAAACCATCCCGCGTAATTAAGACCATCCGTTTGCACAGCCATCTTGCCGCAGCACAGCTTGTTGAGAAGTTCGAAAGTTAAAGCATCCCACGCATAAATAGGCAGGCCGTCTGCTGATTGGACAACCAACTCAATCAAACTTTCATAGCTTTCAACCTGGTCTAAAACTGCGCCGATTGCCGCCAGCGGGTTCGCCATGATAATCCGCGCAAGCTCGTTTTGCGCAGTTGCCAAATTGTCCACCGAAAGCCGCTTCATGAAGCTGCGCGCGCGCTTTGCCGCTTTGTCGAAATCCACTTTCAAAATGGCGCTTTTTTTGACTGTCACCGAAATGTACTCTCCATACACATTGTATCTTTCCTCGAGCGTAAAGTGGCGGCAGAAAATGTCAAAGATTTCGTTGCAGATGCACTCTGAAAGATTGCAGTTCATTGCGGGAAAGAGGTACACTTTGAAATATTGCAGCCATGCGCTGCGCTCGGCGCCGGCCGCAAGTGCGCCCTCCATGATGCGGCCAAGCTGCGCTAAAAGCAACGGGCTGCGCGCGATCTTAGCGCCGTTTAGGCGCAGGAGTTGGTCCGAAATGGAAAAAAGACCGTCTATGTCTGTAATCCTATGCGCAAACTCGGTGCTGCCCGCGTCAATATCCTCGTGCTTCACTATTTTTCTGTAGAGTGGTGTTAGCATGTAGCGCAGATACTCATTGAGGAGATCCGCAATGCGCTCGTCCATCTGCGGGAGGTAGGGATACTGCGCAAGCGCATACACGATAGCGCTGTGCGCACGCAGCTTTATAATGTACGATATGAAGCGGATCTTGGCCATCTGCGGGATTTCCTCCTCAGCCGCTGGGGCGTGCTCAGTTGTGGCAGGCGTTTTTGGGGTGTGCACAGTTGGGGTGTGCGCCGTAGCAGTATGCGCTGTAGCGCTATGCAAATTGCGCTCGTGCGCCCATCCACCGCGCTCGTCGTCTTCCTCATCGGGAAGCAAGGGCGCCGCTAGCGCAAGCGCAGACGCAGTCTCCCGAAACGCGCGCTCCTTCATCTCGCGCTTCTGCTTTTCGTATATCTCGTCCATCGACGCGTCGCCCTCGGCCCCCAAATCACTCGGCTCGAGAACAGAAAGCACAACTCCCAAATCAAGCCATTTTTTTTCTGTCATCAAAAAAATCACAATAAGCTCCCCCGATGAAAGAACGGGCCTATTGGACAAATATGCGACGATCGTCGTGGAAATCGACGTGTTCACACTTGAGTCCCTGGCCCACCAGTCGCAGTTATCCAAAAATGCCTTTACGGTTTCCGGATTTGGCCCAAAATTGAGCCCTAGTACCGAAATAACCAATAAAAAGCATCGGTTGGTGTCTAATTTAAAATGACCAATGATGATCTCCAACCGGCTCATAAAATCCGGCCAATCAATACTTGAGGGGCCACGAAATAGCCCGCACAGCCCTGTAATAAATCTGGAATAGCCCTCACTGGATTCTCCGAGTGATGAGTACATTTCCAAACCATAATCGTTTGTTTTAGCGTCAACATAGTATGCCTTGTTGTACTCGGGGAAAAAGCTGTTTTTCAAAATGAACGGATCTAGATATTGGATCTTGAGATCTTTGTCTATGTCGAGCATTTCAAAAAATGGGATCATCTGCTTGGTTGGCTTCACAGATTGTAGAATAATCAAGAGATCTATGGAAACACTTTCTCTCTCTTTGATGTTTACATAACTCTTGAGAATTCCGTTCACCACCGAAATCAGTGCACCCTTTGACATATGGCCGGATTCTTCATCTGTCAATGCCAGCATAACTTCGTAAAATATGTCGTGCAACACATTTTTGTCCGTCCGAATCTGCCCCACCAACTTTTCCACTTGTTGCTTTATTTCATCTGATGATTTTTCACTGCTCTTCAAATACACCCAATTTCTAGGGAATCTGCTCGCGCTCACTTGCTTTTGTTGCTCTTCCAAAGACATTGGTGCCGGTTAGCAGGTGTATTGATGTGAGGAGCTGCTTGTGAGTTTGGGGATAAGCTTATGGAAAGAAAAGATGATGTTTACTAGGAGTAGAAGGAAAACCAGCGAATAATTGAAAAGCGCGAGATGTGCTTTGAACTTCGATTTTTATTCATTCTTCGTTTTTTTTTTATTTTTTTTTTTCACTTGGTTAAATTACATCTCCATCTAACTTCTTCTTGTCTACAACTCCTCTCTTTTCCTTCTCTGCATCTTTTCGTTTTACCCAGCATACAAAACGGAGATCAGCACCAACTCAGTACGTATACAATTTACTGAACCCCTGCGACCACTTCTTCACTTTGCAAAATGGTATGTTTAACCCCTACTGCTATCCACAAGACACTTCTACTAACGACAACTACAGACGGACAAAATCGGCGAGAAAAAGATGTACGAGACGATGAAGGCGAAGTTCGTCGGACTCGGGGATGATAATACGCAGAGAAAAGAGTTCATTCACAATGTTAAAGTAGACACATACACAACACTTGCAACAAATAGCTCACTTGTGGAATTGCTAAGTGTTGGACTCAGCAGACCAAAGAGCCTAGTAAGGCAAGATTTGATTGACAAAATCGCAAAATCGTGAAAAGAGGAGTGGGCAGCTGGTGGCAATTAACTCAACAAAGGTGCCTCCTCGTCGGAATTGGTCTGTGTGTTGCGATTTGCCAAAGAAGACCGCACAATACACAAAATAGAGGCCAGGAAGTCGATTCCGGAGATAACGAAGGCAAATATCCACTGTAAGGCAATGGCCTTGTTGAAGAACTGCTTGAGACCGAGTCCGAGCATCAAGAAGCTCGTGGAAAGCGAAACAGACCAGTCCTTGTACAAGATCAAAAGTGCAAGTGGTGTGACGAGAAACTCCCAAATCAAGACATTTGCGATCAACCGAGGCAAAAGCGACTTGTAGTGGGAGTGGAAGAGGCACGCGCCGTTCCAGAAAATCGCATAAAGCGTCCAGGAAAGCGGCAAACCGCAGGTTGGGAAGTGCACAACTAGCCAATCAGATGCACTCTTGATGGAGACGGTTTTATGCGTGAAATAGAGCGAGAGGAGGTTGATAAGGTTGACAAGGAGGATGATCTCGGCCACAAGGAAGTTCCTGCGGATGAAAAAGTAGCACCAGAAGAAGTTGAGGATGTTGTTAATGGAGAAATGTGGTCCGACCACCGCCAAGATGTTTGCCTGGTTGCTGGAAGACACGTTTGTGTTGAAAAACGACTGCACAATAAAGAGGAGCTGCAAGAGAAGCGTCACAATGCAGTAAAGCACTATTATGATTTGCGAGGCGGTGAAAGGGGTGAAGTAAGACTTGCCAAAGTGGCCCAAGGCGAAATAGTAGAAAACACCAATCACTGAGAGCACATACGAGATCACGACTGTGCTCTTTGCGGCTGTGTACTGCCTGCCTTCTGTCTGCGAGAGGATTTGTGATGGCATTTGTAGTTTTGAGGCTGCTTTTTATGCAATTACGATCTCTGTATATGTAGAAATATAACGATATCTGGAGTTAACCCCACGAATACATGCAAACAGCCCCTGCGGACTTTTGCATCCTCTTATATACCCACATCCACATATATTTATACACATTCCTGCTTCGATAGCAATCCAAAAATACACTAAATTGAGCACAGATACGGAGGCGGAAATTGCGGGCTGTGCAAGGAGCTTTCTGCATTATTCGGCAAGCTGCGCCTTTTTCTCCGCCGAAATTTCCATTGATTAATTTTTCGCCCTGGCAGCCTGGAATTTTAAGACAGCAATCCCGTTATAATTTTGATGTGGAGATCCCAAACCAGCTGTGGGGTACTTGTTATGGTAGAAAGGGGTGGAATACGTTAAGGTTAGATAGTGTTTTTTGAAATGGATGAGTGGTAGTTTTGAATAGGGTGGGAAGTTGTATGTATCTGTGTAATATATCTGCCTATGTCATGATTAGGTAATACGCGGTGGTATTATGTAATCTGATGCTGCGGAGGACAATTTCGAGCAATGTTAGGTAAGATGAACAAGTAGATAATCAAGTATTAGGTAATCGCATACAACGCAAAGTCTGAATATTTGACTAATAAGCTGGATGTAGGTATTGATTCATACCAAACTGTACAAGATATCAAACTAGCTACTTTAATTTTGCAGTGAAGCACTGCCTTGGAGAAAACAGTTGGCTGTGTAAAGGAACCCATACTTGAAGTAGTACGTAAATACGAAGAATATTTAATTACAACATTTAGCCGGAAATAGGTGGATAAGACCCACCGAAAGGGGACGATAAACAGATGATAAATGGTGATAAACGGATGATTTTAGGCAGATTAATTTGAGCAAATTACTTTGAGCATATTACTTTGAGCATATTACTTTAAGCAAATTACTTTGAGCATATTACTTTAAGCAAATTACTTTGAGCATATTACTTTAAGCAAATTACTTTAAGCAAATTACTTTGAGCATATTACTTTAAGCAAATTACTTTGAGTAATATTGTAAGTTCCGGATTGCAAATTCTGTCGCATATTTTCAGAGGGACTTAAGTTGACTCTTTGATCCACCCTCCTTATATTTACACCTACAGTGAGTCATCGCTTCTAGATACATAGAAGTCTGCAATTAGAACTATATGGCAAGAATGTACGGTATACATGAACAAAAAAGGCACACACGCAAGAAAATAAAAAAAGCAAATTGGCGCTTCACCGGGCAGCAGACATCCAGCAGAGTGAAAAAAGCTATTAGTAAAAGTAAAAATTATGCATGGAACGAAATGGGCACGGCAAAAATAGACGAAATGCCAAAATAGTCTCATGACCACACCTCGAACCACCTAAATCTATTCATTACTCCTTCTTTGGCTCTTGCTCTGTCTTCTCAGCAGCCTTTTCAGGCTCCGCAGGCTCCTTTTCGGCCGCCTTCTCCTCCTTTGGGTACTCAATTGCACCCTTATTGGCAACCCAGTCCTCCCAGGAGCCCTTGTAATTAAGCCGTTTTGAGTATTCACACGTTCCCGCCAACTCCTCACTTATGGAGGACCGGATGCCTCCCAAGCAGTAGAAAACAAGCGTCTTGTCCTTTGCAGGCTTGGCAAAACCAAAAGTGAGCTTAAATTCTTCGGGAGACAATCCAAATGCACCCGGAGAAGACTTGCAAGGAATATTGATGGCGCCTGGAATGTGTCCCGTCTTGTATTCGTCCGGCTCCCGGACATCGACCACGACAAAACCGGGATTTTCCTCCTTGACGATTGTTTTCATCTTGTTGAAATCGATTACAGGTGCAGAACCCTCTTCTTCGATGACGCTGTAGTGCCTCTGGAAGATGCGGCCCACATTTGCTGCATTTCTAATGCATGGAACACCAACGGCCGCCCTTCCGAGCATGGGTGCGTTATGATACTGGCGTCTGTACAACAAGGAAAATGCAGATCTTTGCGAAAACAAGGAGATGGCCTTAGATGCTGGAGTTAGGCGGAGGGCGACTCGCTTTGTGCACTGGACGGCATTGCGTGACAAAGGTGTGCAGAATGACATTTTTCCTGGGATGTGTTTAGGTGGTTGTAGCGATAATAGGGGCGAATGTATAAGTTGATAAGTTATCTCTCTTTTTTTTTAATTAAACTTTCTTCTCCGTTCTATCAGGCAGCCTTTTTTTGGTGAGCTTAGATTAGAGACGATGTGAAGAAGATGGAAGGCAAATTGCGGAGACCCAAATTAGGTAAATTAGGTTATGGGCTTTAGTAGATGTGAATCGGAAAGAAAAGAAGGAAGGAGAAGGAAAATAAAAAGGGGGGGAGAGAAAAGGAGGGACTGATTTTCAGATTTTAGATTTTAGCTTGTTTTCTAAAATGTAAATTTTATTTTTTTCCTACAGAGTGGTGGAGGAAAGAAATGAATAAAAATAAATGAGACAATTACTCAAGACGAAAAAACTCCAATTGATCAATCGAAATCGGTGCGAAAGTACCGGCGGTAAGCCAGAAACGGGAACACAACGCGATTAGTTAGACTCAGAGAGATGAGTCGATTTTTGTTGGAATATTCTACCATCAGCGGAATATTGCAAAGACAATTGTTGTTAACCACACAACCTCGAGAAATTTTC
>ERZ746981.352-NODE-352-length-19679-cov-30.946434_pt1 | contig 19679 bp, 14 predicted proteins | sample MGYA00374948_ERZ746981 | MGnify/ENA primary metagenome ERZ746981 (study PRJEB28757, sample SAMN06711160) | food metagenome | host: microorganism | place: China:Harbin | collected 2017-01-30 | study: EMG produced TPA metagenomics assembly of the Analysis of...
CACTGGAAAGCCCACCAGCAGGTCCACAATACCATCGCCGCCTGAATACGCCCGCGTCTCTCGCCGGATGATTACGTTACAACAGAGCGAGAGACCGCAAGACACTGGCTGGCAGAGTATGTCGCCCAGCCTCTGGGGCTGGCTCAGGGTCAGCCTGACAGGAATGCTCCTGCGGGAAAATACCTTCTCCATGTCGGCCCTCTCATCCTTTCACCCAACCTCGACATGACCTTTTTCCTGGCAACCCTGACCCCACAGGCCGCCTGACAGCCCTCCTCGTTGCTCTCAGATCCGAAGCATCCGATTCCTAACATCAGCTTCCGCAAAAAAGGCCTTCCCCGATCACAATTTCGCAGAAATCCGCCGCTTTCCGGAAGGAGGATTTTTTCTAGTCGATTTTTTTGACAATAGAAATTTGCGCGAAAAATGAGATCCAGCCGCGCATTTCTTAAACTCAAGGAGGATCACTGATCTAGGAAAGACAACAAGTTGATGACTACTTCCAACAACTGGAATGGATATGATCCGCTCCTGCCAGCCAGGACCCTGCTCACCATTCAGGCCATCAAGGCACAGGTGACTGAAGGCACTTTCATTAGCAACCTGCTTTATCTCTCTCTTGAAAACCGTCCTGTCCAGACACTTCTGGGGGGCTGTGCTGCTCTGGACATGCTGCGCGCGGATCCAGAAAGCTCTCTGCTGATCCAGCCTCTTACCAGCACATCAGACGCCAGCCTTGTCTCCCTCAACCTTCCTCATACAGCGCTCGCCTTTAAGGATGACCTGCGTATCCTGACCGTCCATGAAAACAAAATCCTGAAATGGGCCTCCCAGACCCTTGATCCCGACAGCGAGAACATCTTCGTCGCCCTCATCGCGGCCCGTCTGTTCATGGGAGCCTTCCCTGGTTCAATTGAAACCTATCAGGGGCAGATTGATGAGACGAGGATCCTTCCGGCCATGCCAGGCAGGATGGTGCTCATGCCGTTTCTGGGAGAATATGATGAAGATATCCCGAACTGGGAGGATCTTCTGGAGGCTTTCGCCCGTGCCACCGGCACTGGAGACAACAGGATTGGCCGTCTGTCTTTCCTGCTGGCCAGTGTTCTGTTTTCTGTCATGGAAAACCTCTCCGATGCGCGTGATGCCGTAGAGGCCCCTGCCGCCCTTGATGACAGGGCACGGACTGTCGAAGACCGGCTCTACAGCATCCTGCATACGATACCGCACCACTATCTTCGGCCCTTCGAACGCCCGGAGAACCCCGGTCCAACAGGTGGTGGCCATAGCGGCGCACGGGGATCTTCAACAGGCAAAGCACTGTTGCCTTATCGCCAACGCCCTCTCAGGCCCCGTTGGAGATAATCCCTCCCACCATCTTACCACTCCGGTTCCTGACGCGGCTCTCTGGGCCGCGTTTCTTTTATCACCTCACCAACCCGGAGAGCCTCTTGCCTTTGATCCTGTTCAGACAAACGGCGTGACGGTCTGGTCATTGCCTGTTTGGGATACGATATGCGCCGTGCAGACGGACGAGAAAGATTCTGCTTTGGCATGGCAAACACCGCCTCTGACGCGACCTGCCGTGCCCTGATCTCATGCGCCACGGCCTCCTGAGCAGACCGAGCATGAGCCCATGTCTGCCGGTCCTCCACGAAGTCAGCCGCATTCTGTTTTCCTGAAGACTGCAGTCCTTCCAGAATAATCTGCCTTATGGCCACCTCGGGTGTCAGCGCCTGCACTTGTGGGTCGTCCTGATCCAGCGCATCAGGCGCCTCCAATCGACCTGCGCCATCAATATCCACGACCACCCCGTCCCGCCGGATCTGGTTCTTTTGATAAAGAAGCGCCAGGCGCGCCGTATCGGTATAGAGTGTGCAGGCCTGACGATGACGGGTCATGGCCACATAAAGCAGTTCGCGATCAAGCCCGGCGCTATTGAGGATGAAGGCCCGATCCACACTACTCCCTTGCGCAGAATGAACCGTCATCGCGTATGCGTGCTGCACCTTGATCGGCCGCGCTTCCTTTTGGCCCACACGCACCAGATCAGCCCAGCGCGTCGTCACCTCAAGACCCCGGTCAAAAACAAGGCACAGTACCGGTTCTCCGTCAGGATCCCGATACACGGCCTTCACCGTCGCCAGATCATTGTTGCGCACCAGATGCGTCCCGGCCTTCACGGTTTCTCCAAAAATGAGGCGCTCCCCAGCGGCCAGAGGCAGCACTTCCGCAACGGGTTTGCGTCCACGCGCGGTTGCCTCAACGGTAATCTCACACGCGCCGGCCTGGTCCCCCTTGCTGATCAGCACAGAACGTAACGCCTGATTAAGGGCTTTCACTTCAGCATGAGTGCGGGCCAGGACCAGACGTGTGTCATTGGGGTTGAGGATCGCGTCCTGACAGACCGCATCAACCAGTGCCTGTCGCAACGCCTCGCCTTCCCCTACGATGATGCGACCATGGGCGTCATAAGCCCTTACCGCCTGTTCAACCTGCCCGGCGGCTAAAGCCATACTGGCCTGTCTTTGCCATATCTCTTTCTGGCGCCTGATAGCTTCCAGTCTTTGCGTTCCCAGCGTCTCCGCTAATAACCGCATGGGAGATCCCGGAGCCACCGGCTTTAATTGCTTTGAGTCCCCCGCCACAATGACCTTGGCCCCCGCTTTGGACGTCACCTCAAGAAGCTCCGTCATTTCCGTGGTGCCAACCATGCCGCCCTCATCGAGGATCACCACATCATGACGGGCCAATGTTATGGCCTGCGCATGATCAGGGTCCTTGAGACGGTTCAGAAAACTGCGCAGAACAGCAGTCTGTGCCGGGAGTGTTTGCGTATCCTGCGCAATGACAGAGACCGCCTGATGAGAAGGCGCTGTCACCCAGACACGACATCCCGCCTCCCGTGCCACGGCCGCCGCTGTTCCCAGACTGTAGGATTTCCCGGTGCCGGCTGATCCCTCAACCACACTTATCCCATCGCGATTCAAAGCGTGACGCACCAGATCGGCCTGTTCCTCTGAAAGGGTTTCCCGCGTTGCCAGAGCGCCTTCCAGTCTGTCTCGTGACACAAAGACCCGTTCATCGCGGCGACTGAGAGCAAGACGCACAAACGCACGTTCCGCATTGATTACCTCTGGTGTGGCGTAATGCAGGTTTCGGGTCTGGGAGAGCGCATTCCCCGTTAACTCAATCAGATGCTCCGACCGACGGGCAGCATGGGCTTCTTCCAGAGCCTGGGCCAGCGTTATTCGCCGTCCCTGGCAGTGTTCCAGAACTGTGCCGATCAGATGGCGATCTTCAAACACGGCCTCTGTCTGGGTCAATTCCTCAAGGGCACAGGCGAACACCGTCTGGGGATCCAGGAGCGTTTCGTGTTGAAGGGCTGTCGCGGCCAAAGCGCATTCCCACAGGGCCTCTGCCGTCCATCCCTCCTCCCTGACCTCCTGTTCCCACCGTGCCCGCAAAACGGCCCGTGACGGGAGGTCTGACTTGGCTGCGCGCGTATTCCTGGAAATATGTTCGGCCGCTTCCCTATGGTGGGCTGTCTGTATCCCCCTTTTACGCGCTTCCTGTTCAATGGCCGCACGCCTTTTTGAGAAGCGCTCTTCCACACTGGGCGCCACACCGGCCACCCGGAAATTCCGACCATCCTTGAGTGTTGTCAGACCAAGGTCTCGTTCCAGCGCCTCACTCAATGCCAGACGATAGACGGCACCCATTTCCTGTTGATGTAAAAGAAGTTCCCGATTATCCACTGTGCCAGTTGAGCCATCCTTACGGCGACACACATTCATCAACACGGCATGTGTATGGATCTGGGGATCCCCCGCACGACTGGTGGTGTGCAGAAATGTGCCGGCCATTAACTCAGCGGGCGTTTCTCTTTGACCGCCATTGTGACCTCGACGGGTGACGATCAGACCTGTTCTGAGGGCGTAATCAAGTGCCGCAAAAACAGCCTTCTCCTGGGCCGATTCAATTCGGGCACGCTGAATGTCTGTTCCCATGGCCCACAAAACCGATACCGATTTGGGGGCTGCAAATTGCAGATCATACCCAACACGACGTTGTCCTTTGCTCTGAACCAGAGCCTGACCCGTCAGCGGATCGCATCCCCTCGCCAACGCCCTGAAATCAGATGGACTGACCTCGGCACTCTGACAGACAAACGGAAGAGGCTGTACCGGAGCCTTCAGGACATTCGTCCACCAGATGCCGGGTTTTTCACCTGTGCCATTGTCCACATAATAGGCAGCCCGATCCCGCCCTGACCAATCCCCCCGCTTGCGATGTCCTCGTGCGGGACGTTCCCGCTCTCCCGTCAAAGCAGTTTGCGCCGCGAGCCCCTCATCGATAGACTCAATATAATATTCGACATCCGACAAAGGCGTGCAAGTAAACATGCTTTTGTATCCTGACCTGACTGAACTGTCTGATCAGGATAGCCCCGTCTGAACGGGATCCTCTGTTCCGGTCAGGCCTCATCCGGTGAACTGTCGGAGAACCCGGACAAATTCCCCATAACGATAGGAATCATCCTGAAAGATATCTGGAATAGCCGACAATTCTTCACAATGGATTCCGGGATACAAACGGCGTTTTCCTGCCAGAAAATATGCCTTACCACTCCCCGGAAGCATCGAAGATGCGTGGTGTGTTGCCAATTTCTAAAGGGAACAGGGGAAAGACCTCATTCTACAAAGAGACGGATGAAACCATGCCGTATCTCTGACGATGTGAGGACGATCTGCTGAGAGGATACACTCTGCGTATCATGACCTGACATGGTCCTGACACTCTGTCGTATAACAGGAGGGACGATCATGCCCCGTAAAGACAAGATTTCTTCGGTCACGATGCCCGGCACGATTGAAGATCTGATTGCCGATCTGGAAAATGAACGCAAGGAGCGTGCCGCCAGAAAACCGGCCACGGCCTTTGGTGTCATCACACAGATTTATCCAACCCTTCTCAGTATGAAGGCCGATGGCTGGTCAGATATGGAAATCTGCACCACGCTCAAAACACGGGGTATCACCCTCAGCCCCGGAACACTCTCCACATACATGAAGAAAATTGGTCGGGAAAAACGGACCATAAAGCCCAAACCACCGCGCACACCCAAGGTCGATTCCGCCACACCGCCTCCTCCGCCACCGTCGATGCGTAGCTTTACTTCCCAGCCACCGCCACTTCTGGACGCATGAGGTCGTCCCGGTCTCCCAGTGTCGTCTCTTCAGCCCTGTCACGATCTGAGTTTTTCATCAGGCGACCCTACACTCTTCACAGGAATGGCACTGAGGCCTTCCCTGTGAAGAGGACGATGGATTATGAAACAGCCCGTCAAACGCCTTGTAATGATCGTTTCTGGCAAGGGCGGGGTTGGCAAAACAACCTTTGCCCGGCTTCTGGTCGATACCTACCACTCCCGGAGCATACAGGCCTCCTTCTTTGACGCCGATGGTCAGGTGGGTGGCCTCGCACGGGTCTACCACGATGTGGGTGTCCAGTTTTACGACCTCAGACAGGATGGAGAGCGTGACACCCTTCTGAACTCCATCGATACCGACAAGGCCATCGTCCTGCATGATCTGCCGGGTGGATCACGGTTTGAAATTTCGAGGATCATTGACACTGGTGATGGCAAAACCGTCGAGGGGTTTCTGACTGCCCTGACAGAGAACCATGTCCGACTGACCCTTGTGCATCTGCTCGACAATGAAATCGAGAGTGCCCAATCCGTCGGCCATCACCTGGAAACCTTCGGCACAGATCTGGTCGACCATGTCGCAGTCCTCAACCTCCGGGAAAGCCGACATCTGCGCGACGACTTTCCATACTGGTATGGCCATGAAGTCGCAGGTCAGCGCCGTTACGGCAAAGCCCGTGATCTTCTCATCTCTAAAGGGGGTGTTGAAATCACCATGCCCGGCCTTCAGCCCGGCATCCGTGCCAAGGTCAATGCGCTGAACCTGCGATATGCCCAATGCCTGACACACCCGGACCTGACCATTACAGAACGGAGTGCCGTGTCTCACTTCGTGCGGGATTTCCACAAAGGCCTCGCCCCGGCGGCAGGCCTTCTCGGTCTGGCATGAGAAAGGGGAATATCATGACGATCTTTCACGATACTGCCAAAGCCCTGAAGATGGCTCCCGAAGACCGACAGCGTGTCTGGGCCGCTCTGGAAACCATGGCCCTCAGTCCCGATGACCCTGAGGTCGTGCGCCTTCTGGTGACGGAATTCACCAGAACGACCCTGAACGCGCTTTCCGCCAATCTGGAACAGGCGACGACCCGAGCGCTCAATGCATTTGAAACCGCCCAGTCACAGGCAGAGGCAACCGCTCAGGCCCGCCTTGCAGCCCGACAGGCTGAACTGGCCCAGACCCTGACACGAAGCATCGCAGACTCTCTCGAACAGACCCTGGAGCGGCAGACACGCGCGAAAGAGAAGAACGTCGCCATCACACAATGGATCATAGGCCCAGTGCTTGTCCTGTTCGGCGTCTGGCTGGCAAAAACATGGGAGGGGTGGTCTGTCGGCTCTGATGGCAATTTCTCAGAGGGACTTTGCTCCTACAGTCCCTGGGCCCTTCTGGGTGCAGGCACAATGCTTTTTGTGACCCTTCGCCTCATCATAGGCTGGACGATTGGAAGCCGCCTGTTCAGAGCCCTTCTGGTCCTTCCTCCCCTTGAAGATGTAAGAGGCTGGAGAAAATACCGCGATTGAGAGCCTCAATAAACCAAAGCCCAGAGGGGAGCACTTTATGCCTCCCCTTTTTTATTTCCCCGCCCAGAGGAGGCCTACACACGCTCATTCTGGCAAGGCAAAGCGCTCCTGAGTCCAAGACCCTCCCTGAGGTGTTCAAGACGAAGCCAGACGTCCTCCCAAAGGCTGATACCCCTCTGGAGGGTCATCAGATGGTGTAGACGCTGAAATGATAGCGATGAAACAGGGGGAATTTCAGATCCGATGCCCCATCCCTCCCTGTTGGGCGCGCATAGCCACCTCTGCCGCCATGATTTCCCGCCAGAACGCATCCTCTACGCCCCCCTCATCAGCACAATCTGCCACCAGTCTGGGAGAGTTAGCATACATAAACCCTCTCTCATCGTCAGGATTATGCTGCGGGGCGAAAAGGCGCGCCAGAGCGCCCGAGGGGCGGCCAGACCACCCGTTCTTCTGCGCCCACCCAAGAGCCTGCAGGTGATGCCGTCGGAGAAGACCAAGGTTACGCTTCCCCTGTTCGGTCACAGGCGTCAGCGTGAAATTCCTGACCAGCGTATGGGGCTGCCAGATACCAGCCGCAGTCGGTGACGGGCGCTCCCGCGCCACAATCATATTCTCCACCGGCGCTTTTTTCGCTCCCGGTCTTACGCTTCCCTTTGGAAAAGGAGAACTGTCCGCGCCGGACAGGATCCGCGAGCTCAGTTTCCTGGTTCTGACCAGTTTGTGACCAGGGGTCGGGTTTTTCGGCGTTGGAACGGCTTTCTTCCGGACCACCTTCTCACCGCTTGCTTTCAGCTTTCTCCGAAACGCGGCAAAGTCCCCTCGCGGGGTTACATTGCGCATCCCGTTCAGTTCTTCGAGAAACCAGATTGCCGCCTCATCGGACAGATCGGAAAAAAGAAGTTCGTCCTTCTTTGTTCGCTCTGCCTTATACAGCTTGACCATGTAATCCATAGTGTCGCTATGGGAGCGAACAGGACCATCAATATAAAATCCGAGCTTAAATTTCTCTCTTACGGTCTGACAAAAACCTGCCCAAATCTCCTTGGGCATGCGCTTGCTGAGCGTATAGAAGAAATTGACATGCCCGTTGACCTTAACCTCTCGTTTGGAACAGTGCGCGAAAGCAAAGTCATTCATGAGCAAATGAATTTGAAAGCCAAACTGCGCATAAAAACTGGTGTTATACCAATAGAGCATTCGACTGATACGAGCCCGCAGTTGCTTCATCTCTTTTTTAAGATCACCATAAACGCCAACATGTTCTTTTGAGGTAAATGTTCCAACACATAGGGGGATGACAGGAACAAGTTTTCCCGCACAGTTCCTGGTATCCCGGCTGTTTGAAACACAGCGTTTTTTCGGGAAGGTCAGCGTATGAAAATACAAAAGATCGTCTGCTAACTGCCGCCGGATGCCATAGGCCTGCGAAGGAATGAGCAACGTGCGGCGCAGGCGCATGCCGGGCAGGTGCTCAACCCCTAAGGTCACATCGCCCACACGATCCATCGCCTCGGTTCTGGTATAGATCGCAAGACCTGCCTCTTTCATAAGGCGGAGAGGACGGGCATCCATATTCTGAAGGCGTTCACGCAAGTCGTAATCGATACCGGTTTTGCGTCCCGTCCACGGGGCTGCCAATTCCGTAAATGTCGCGCATCGCTTCCGAGAAGAGACCATGATCCACCTCCTGAGAGAGTTCCATTACCTCGACCTGATATATCCAAGGCCTTGTGGAAGGATCATAGCGTAGGAAATTGGTGATTTCATGTTTTGTTCTGGTTGGATATCAAGGCGACAGGCTCGGTTCTTAAGACATAACGGTGCCCGAAGAAGTCAAAAAAGCACTTCGTTAAATCGAGAATGGTCGGCAGCCAGTCAGTAGCATATGATCAGACGCAACATCACATAATCGTGAGATAAATTACGCTTCACGGATTCCTCTTAAACCGGCTTCCAACCTTGTCCAGCTACCGAAGCCCCTCTAAAAAAGGTGTAATGTTTCTAAACGGCGGATTATTTTTTATGACTATGATTTCAGATAAAGAGAGCCATCCTGACATCGAAGATATTCTCGATTTCTGGCATAAATGTGAATTCTTTCTTCCATTTGACCTACAACGCGCCGTCCTTGACGTTAAAAAAGAAGACAAATGGTCAATCAAAAGTCTTGAGCTATCGGAGTTATCCCCGAACAACACCTCTATATGGAATTTTTCACCACCTCCTGAAAAGGAAATCGTTGGCTTCGACATCTATATCGGTGTCTTCGATAAATCCGCGATAGCCGATCGTGTTCAGAAAGTTCTTGGTGCATCGGAAGATCTCGAAGCCATCGAAGAAGACGAACTCAGAAAGCTTGAAGGTCCGACCTGTATGGCCCGGATCGGCGTGAATAACAATGGAGAGCCTACTTTTAGCTCAGTGGCTATCTCGACAGTCTCATGGGCGCTTGGGAGCTGTCGTGAAAATCTGAGTCTGGACAAACTGGATATTGATAATTTTGAAGACGATGTGCGCTGGCTAAAACAGTCTCTTCTGGAATTTAACCATGACACGCCTTCCGATAGTGAAAGTGGTCAGCCCAACCCTCTCAGGGGCTCAGATCTACTCAGGATCCTTGAAATTTTTGTTACCTGGTCTAAAGAATGGCCAGGCCCTGTTAGCCAGGCTTTCTCCAAGGGACCTGTGCTCGTCATCAAAGCAAAAGCAGCCAAACCACGAAAACAGGCACAGGTTGGGAACAAAGAGAGTTCCGCCAAAACAGTTCTCGAGAACAGTGATGAAACGGATGAGGAGGAAGTTGATATCCACCCTCAGTCAGATGCTGATATCGACATTCTGAACAGTTTCTATGCACGGGATATCGCCCGGGTCATCAGGTCCGTCAGACAAGGATCAAAGGCTGGACTGGTCAGCACCTATCTCTCAAAACCGGACATACAAAAGCGGGTAGATCTCTATACCCCTGAGGGATTACAGAAAATCATGGAAGGGCTTGAACCTTCCAGACTTCCCTCAGCACACTGGCCATCAGACCCCTTGCATGCCATGAGTCTGATGCAGCAGTTTGCACTCAATACACTGCTTGGCACCCTGCATGATGGGGATATTTTTTCCATCAACGGCCCCCCCGGAACAGGCAAGACAACCCTGTTGCGCGATGTTTTTTCGGAACTGATGACAAGACGGGCAAGAGTTTTATCGCGTCTTGCTCAAGCCAAGGATGCTTTTCTTAGAAAAATAAAAATCGAATTTGATAATGGACAGGAAACAAGCTCTCTTAATCTTCTCAATGACGATCTAACCGGTTACGAGATGGTTGTTGTATCTTCCAACAATGCAGCGGTCGAAAATCTTTCTAAAGATATCCCAAAAGCATCAGCTATAGGAGAATTCTGGAGAGCACAGGATAACGATACTTCCGTCAGTTATCTTCAGCAGGTAGCACATAATATTGCTTCACGTCGATCCAACGGAAAATATGAAAAGCTGAAACCTGATAATGTGCCGTGGGGGCTATTTGCCGCAGCACTGGGTCGGTCCCAGAACAGGCGCCACTTTCAGTCGGGACTGCAATTTGACGGCACCCCCTCTGGCAAATCCCAGGAACGCAAACTCCTACCGAATTACGATCCGGATCTTCAGCAATCCATATGGAACTGGCGGAAAAGACACAAGAGCATATCGTTTGAATCAGCAAAGAAAGCCTTTATCAAAGCAGATAAAGCAGTAGCTGAACGCATTGCCAATCTGGAAAATTATAAAAAACTCCATACTTCCGAAAGTAATCTATCTGAAAAAGACTTCTGCCTTTCCTTGCAACAGGCATTTGATATGGCCACTCTGACATATGAAAATGCCTTGATGGAATTCAGTTCCATAGAATACAAACTTAATCAAGCTGAATCCCAACTCAATACTCTTTCACAAAGAGAAGAGTTAATTATAGCCACCTCTCCACGAGGATTTTTTGAAAAACTCTTAAAGAAGGAGGAGAAGAAAAAGTGTGACAAAGCACTTTCGGATATTCGCAACCTAAAAGAAGGAGAGCTCAAAAAAATTTATGACCTCCGAAACAGTCTGGAAGAAGCAAAATCAAAACTCGCAACCACCAAGTCTTCTGTAACGACAACCCGTGATAACCTGGCTGCAGGACAGATCTCATGGAGAGAAAAACAAGACGAAATTTGCAAACTCCGAGCACTATTCCCTTCTATTCGTTTCCCTTCAGATGAAGTAGACCTTGAGCAGGATAACTGGCAAACTGACGGTTTGTGGTACGACGCAAATCTGAACAGACTTCGCTCCGAGCTTTTTGCTGCAGCCATGACCTTGCACGAAGAATGGCTCTATGAGGTAACACAAAATAATGGTGGATTTGGCGGCAATCTCGTGGCCATTACCAAGCTGCTTGGAGGAGGAAGACTCAACAACCCGAAGGAAGATGCTCTTCCTATATGGCAAAGCCTCTTTATGGTTGTGCCTGTCATTTCCAGTACATTTGCATCGATTGCAACCCAGTTCAGGGATCTTGGCGAAAGCTCTCTAGGATGGCTTTTTGTCGATGAAGCGGGGCAGGCTATCCCGCAGGCTGCTGTTGGCGCTCTCTGGAGAGCAAAACACGCCGTTGTGGTTGGCGACCCGATGCAGATCGAACCTGTATTTACCGTCCCTCCCAGACTGGTCAGTCTGCTTGCGCAACATAGTGGCCTTGGTTCTTCAGATCCTGAAGTTCCTGTTTTTTCACCATCCCACACATCCGTACAGGTGCTGGCTGATCGCATCAATGCAACCGGCGCCTATATAGAAAACAATGGCACAGAGCAGTGGGTCGGTTGCCCTTTGCGTGTTCATAGACGATGTGCTGACCCGATGTTCTCTATTGCAAATACGATCGCTTATAGTGAAAAAATGGTTTTTCACGGATACAATAAACCTGAAAGTCGGCTTCCTCCTGAAAATAGCTTCGACCTTGGCCAGAGCTCATGGATCACCCTTGGTGGTTCAGCATCAGACCATCAGGTCGTGACAGAGCAGATCCACTTCACGCTGAGAGCAGTAAGAGAGGTTCTACACCTTACCGGTGGTCTACCAGATTTTTATATCATCTCACCCTTCCGTCGTATCAAGGCAGCTCTTATCGAAACCCTCGGCAATCTTGACAATTGGGAAATGGGGAACAGCGACTATCTACCTAAAACTGCCCTGACGAAGTGGTGTCGAGAGAGAATTGGTACCGTTCACACCTTTCAAGGGAAGGAAGAAAGCACGGTTCTTATGGTGCTTGGATGTGACGGAGAAACTGCGGGAGCTGCTCAATGGGCCGCCAGCAAGCCCAATCTTTTGAATGTTGCATTAACTAGAGCAAAGCACCGATTTTTCATGATTGGTGACCCTGTAATCTGGGGTGGTCTGCCTCATTTTTCCGTGGCATCCGAACAGGATCTGCCACGCATCACACCTGAAGAATTTATGCGCAGGATCGAAATAGCCTGTGAAAAGGAAAATGAAGGTTAAACCAGTCTGGGGTTTATATCTGTTTTTTCTGCCCCGGCTGTCAGGAAGCCGGGGCCGTATTCTTATTTCTACGTGAACGGTTTTCAACATAAACGCTCTCAATATCTGGTTCGATATCAAGAATCACTAGTCGTGAAGCGACGCTGGGCACTGTTCGTCCTATTTCGGCGCCAGTCTGCTCAAGGGTTGAGCCTTTGAACCACAGAGCTGCCAAATCCTTATCATGGGCTTCTGTCCAACGAGCACCCATGTTGGCCGGCTTGGTCGTCGTGGTCGCCGAAGCACTGGGATGAGCTACGCCTGATGGCACGTGGTGCGTTATATCCGCCTGTGCTGCTTTAACCTGGCCAAAAACACCAATAACCCCGGAGAGAATTTTCCATTCAGCTAAAGTCATAGCGAGAAGATGCGACCTGCCAGCATAAAGAGCCAGCCTCTCTCCTTCGTGCCTCAATTCATACACTGTCTCATCAACAGTCCATGACATGGATTGAAACTGAGTTGATTTGCTACACATAATGTTTCGTCCAGATAGAAGTAGAATTTCAAAATATTTTATCCGATATCGAAGATACACCCTGAATAGTATTGAATGAAACAGGCTCTACCCACCCATCCTGAATACGAACATGGCAACCAGCATAGGAGCGTTGGTTTCCGTCGAAACCAACGCGATTTACTGCGCCGTGTAAAAATCAAAAAACAGGACACGCTCAGTTTATTTTTATCTTTTTTAACGTACCATATATAATACTCAATATGAAATTTGGGTATTATATATGATGCGAATTTGAAAATGCTGTCACCCTTACGCTGAATATGATAGCGTCTGACTATATGACACAAAATTTAAGCATTAAGTATCAGGTTTGAACCAATGAATGCCAGAGCCAACAAAGCCAGATCAAAAAATGCACCGGTCTATCCGTCTGTCGGTCGGGTGCTCACGAAGCTTGAGGCGGACATTTCACTTGCGCGCTGGGCCCGGAAAATCTCGGTTGATGATTTCGCAGCTTCCATGGGTGTCTCCCGCTCAACCCTGCATCGTCTGGAGAAAGGAGATGCGGGGGTACCACCCGATATATCTGCAAGGCGTTCTTGACCGCGCACGACGCATCCCACAAATAGTTCTGATGGATTATGATTTTGCCAACCTATCCCATTCTCAATTTGAGGATCTGTGCCGCGATCTGATTGGTGCTGAACTGGAGGTTCGCTTCGAGGCCTTTCCTGAAGGGCCTGACGACGGGATGGACGGTCGGCATGTCACAGCAGACGGCGCAATCATCCTGCAGGCCAAGCACTATCTGCGCTCCGGGTCGGTCAAGCTCCTTTCGAAGATGAAGGCGGAGCGTGCGAGCATCGATGGGTTGGGGCCCAGTCGATACATCCTGACGACATCGGCCACCTTAACCCCTAAAAACAAGTCCGATCTGGCCGGCGCGATCGGACCCTGGCTGCACAGCACCAGCGATATTTTTGGTCAGGACGACCTCAACGGCCTGCTGCGAAAATTCCCGCATATCGTCATCGCCCATCAAGCGCTTTGGACGCAGGATAGCGCCGTCCTCAAGACCATCGTCACACAAGCTGTCTCCGACGCCTTGCCAAAGCCGGCGCCGATGCCGACAGCCCTCGCCCGGCTATTGCCGACAGTCACCAATTCCGATGTTGAATCACCGGCACGTGACGTTCTCTTCATCCTGAAAGCGTCGCCATTGGACGACGAGTTCACTCTGTGGCTTGCGCCAAAACTGGAGGCAGAGGGCTATCACGTCTTTGCCGACATCCTGACTTTGCAGCCGGGCGATCGCTGGCGCCGCGACGTCAGTCGCGCGCTTGAGCACCGGGCAGCGAAGGTCCTTCTCGTGTGCCGAAATGCGACCGCCGATGACCAGGCGATGCAGGACGACATCGACATCGCACTCGACGTTGCCAAAACGATCAACGATAATCGCTTTATCATTCAGCTCAAGCTCGAGCCGGGCCGCAAGATCAAGGGGCTCGGCGACTCAATCGCCGTCGATTTCGTGCGAGGCTGGGGCGAGGGCCTGGGAACACTCCTCGACACACTCAAACGGCAGCGCGCACCAAAACAGGCGGATGTTGCCATCATCAACCCCAACTGGGAGATTTTTCGTCGAAGGGACGCGATCCCACTCAAGAATGAGCCGGAGCGGCTCACTTCCAATTGGCTACGGATCGTCGAAGCCCCAGATGCCATTCACTTTTACGAGCCATCCGGCGTCGTCGATCTTGACCGTATGAAGCGCTTTGCGGCGAACCACCCTTTTCCTGTTGCCGTTCAAGGAGGCGGCATCCTCACCTTCGAAAGGGAAGATGCGATCGCCGAAGCCTTCGCATCGGTTGGGCGGTTCAAACTGAAACGCAGCATCCCACTGGATCGGCTCGTCCAGGAGGGGGATCGCAAGCTGCGGCTCGGGAAGCAGCCGGCCCAGAACCTGATCCATGTCATGATGAAACAGGCTTGGTTCGCCTTCTGCCGGGAAAAGGGGCTGATCGAATACCAATTCTCAGGCGGATCCGGCTTTCACGCCTCCCCCGCGATCGCGGCGATCGGCCAGCGCATTCCCTGGGGCAAACAGGGTGACCGCCGATCCTCTATGCTGCGCAACCGCGCGAAAGGACATATCTGGCAGTTCGGGGTCACTGCGCTTCCGAATTTCTGGCCCTTCTGGCACTTCAAGCTGAAGTCTCGCGTCCTGTTTGCCGGCGACAATGGGACCGCTAATGGCCTTAAGATCGACGACAAGCGGAAGATGCACAAGCTGCGGCGGACGATCTGTAAGGGCTGGCGCAACAAACAGTGGTATGGACGCATGCTCGCGTTTCTCGAATTACTGTCGGGAGAATCCGCCTATATCCGCCTTCGGCTATCGGCATCAAAAGATGTCGTCCTGGAAGCGGCTCCCATCCTGTTCTCATCGCCGGTCAGCACGGACCTGCCGGATTCGCAGAGCGGAGACGATGAAGAAACCGACCTGAGCACACTGGGTCGTCCTGAATCCGACGCGGAGTATCCGGCATGAAGTTCCCGGAGACATCACTCATTGTCGACCATATCCATGAGCCCGATCTCGAATTTGCCTTCGGACAACTGAGCCCCCACCCGAAAGATGGCCTGTTCCTCTACGGCCCGCATGCCCGTTCAAAAAAAATGCGCGAGATTCGAGTCGGCGTGGTTGGGACGACGGAAGGGATCGGTCATTTCCGCTCCTGGTCCCGTAAAATCCAGCAGGTCGTCTCCGTCCCGCCGCCGGGCAAGGGCGAAAAGCAGGATCGCCTCCACCTCGCGAATTTTCCCGGTCTTGAGGAAGCATTTGGCATCAGCTTCGAGCCCGACGAGATCAGCACGCTCTCGATCCCAGCGGCGGACATCGAGAAGGCGACGAGTATCGTCAACCTGCACGAGGCCGTCGACAAGGTCGCCAAGCTCTTCATCGACCGCGTGCGTAAGCATTTGCGAAACGAAGAGCAGGCGGTCGATGTATGGGTGCTTGCTTTACCCGAGATCATTTATGACCGTTGCCGCCCTGAATCCCGCCGCAGCGGGGTCACCATGGCTCCGGGTGAATTCGCGCGGCGCCAGAAGGCCAAGAAGGTCCTGCCACTTCTGGTGGCCGCCGGCGTGATCGATCAGACGGACGAGGACATCTTTGCTGACGTCCCGGATTTCCATCGGCGCATCAAAGCCGAGTTCCTCAATATCGCGCCGACGCAGTTGGTGCGCGAAACCACGCTCGCGCCTGAAGCCTTCAAGAACAAGGCTGGCTATCCGCTACGCAAGACACAGGACGCTGCGACGGTCGCTTGGAACCTTGCCACAGGCCTCTATTACAAGACGCAACCCAAGCCGCCGTGGCGCCTGGCGACGATCCGCCCAGGCGTCTGCTATATCGGGATGGTCTACAAGAGCCTCCCCCATGACCCTGACGGACATGCCTGCTGCGCAGCACAGATGTTTCTGAACGAAGGAGACGGTGTCGTATTCCGCGGGGCTAACGGTCCATGGAAGACGGGCGACTATGAGTATCACCTGAAACCCGACGCAGCTAAGCGGCTGCTCAGTCTTGTGCTCGAGACATACCAAGAGCTCTATAACGAGCCGCCCTTGGAGCTATTCATTCACGGCCAGACCTACTTCAACGACGAGGAGTGGAACGCATTCTGCGCGGCCGCACCCAAGGGGACCAACGTGGTCGGCGTCCGGATTCGAACGACTGGCGGTGAAACCAAGCTCTTCCGTGATGGGGATTATCCGGTCCTGCGGGGCACGGCGCTGTTGCTCGATCAGCAGACCGCCTACCTCTGGACGACTGGCTACGTGCCCCAACTGGATACCTATATCGGGCCTGAGACACCAAATCCGCTCCACATCACGATCATGCGCAGCAAATATGCCACGCCCGAGATACGATCGGTTCTCGAGGACATCATGGGCCTAACCAAGATCAACTATAACAGCTGCAACTTCAACGATGGCCTCCCGGTAACGGTCCGGTTCGCGCGCATGGTCGGGGACATCCTCACGATGGGATCAGCCAAGGGACAAGAGAAGCAGCCCTTCAAATACTACGTCTGACTGCGGGGTCGCCGCCGCTGCCCTTCCGTCGACCGCCAATCTTTCAAGTGAATGTGCTGCTCCTCGTCCCCATCCCTGTTCATGATATGTTTGAACATGGATAAGCTGGAGCGATAGCGGCTGCCGCCGGCGGGTCGCTCGAGACCACGACAAGAGCCGTCAGATCGGTAAAATGCTCCCGACTGAAGATCATCTTGAGCGCGCCGTCGGGTGAATGAATGCCAAGGATGGGTCGGGAGCCGTCATAGTCATGAGCGCAGGGAATGGCTGCTTTCCGATATAGGTGCCCCATAGCCGACAACCGGCTCCCCCCCCCCATCGCCGTCATTTTCCGTCGTTAAAAGGGTGAAGGGTGATCTGGTGTTGCTGCGGGAATAAAAAGGCGGCACAGCTTTTTGGAAGGGGTGGAGAAGACAGCGGGAGTTCCTCTGCTAGGCGCTCGACCAGTGTGTGCGTTGAATAATAGACGTATTCGTCGCATATAATGCGGATATAGCCTTGCGGCTTGCGACGATTAAGCGTCATATTCTCCGCGAGGAGTGCCGGGAATATGACGCGATACATTCATCAGCATGAAGACTGGCCGGGCTTCCGGTGGGATAAAGACACTATCTCCCATGAATTGGCTGCGGTGCGTCACCGGCAGGGGCGGCTTCTGGGGCGCATGGAAAGTCTCGGCTTCGATTTCAGGTCGGAAGCCGTAATCCAGACCCTAACGGAAGACGTCATCAAGTCGAGCGAGATTGAGGGTGAAAACCTTGATCGCGAGCAGGTTCGCTCCTCCATCGCCCGGCGACTGGGCATGGATATTGGCGCGCTGGCACCGGTGGATCGGGATGTCGAAGGCGTCGTGGAGATGATGCTAGATGCGACCCGGCATTATGCCGATCCGCTGACCAAAGAAAGGCTGTTCGCCTGGCATGCGGCTTTGTTTCCCACAGGACGAAACGGGATGTCACGCATTCTGGTTGGCGAGTGGCGTGATGACAGAACCGGATCAATGCAGGTCGTGTCAGGTTCTGTCGGACGGGAGAAGGTCCATTATGAGGCGCCGGCAGCCAGCAGGGTGCCCGTAGAGATGCAGGCCTTCCTCAACTGGTGCAATGCTGGGCATGCACTGGACCCAGTGCTGAAGGCAGCCATTGCGCATCTGTGGCTTGTTACCATTCATCCGTTCGAGGACGGAAACGGGCGCATGGCCCGGGCCATCGGTGACCTCATGCTGGCGCGTTCGGAACAGACAGACCAGCGTTTCTATAGCCTGTCAGCTCAGATCCGCCACGACCGGAAGGATTACTACGCAATCCTTGAGGCCACCCAGAAGGGCGATATGGACATCACGCCCTGGCTGTACTGGTTTCTGGGGACTCTGGATCGCGCCTTTGATCGTGCTGAACTGGTCCTGGAAAAGGTCATCCGGAAGGCCCGCTTCTGGGACAATCTGGCCGGGCAATCGATCAATGACCGTCAACGCCTCATGCTCAATCGTCTTCTGGACGGGTTCGAGGGCAAGCTCACATCATCCAAATGGGCGAAGCTGGCGAAGACGTCACCGGATACAGCCCTGCGAGATATTAATGATCTTGTGTCGCGTAATATTCTGGCCAAGGAGGCGGCAGGAGGAAGAAGCACAAGCTATGCGCTGGTTTTTCCCGAGACGTAAAACGCTGACCGGAAGCAATATGCCCGGTTAAAGGATCCCCCGATCCAATTGTGTGTCGGGAGAGTTGTTGCCAGTGGTTAGGAGGCGCTTTTCTTTGCATTGGTGAGGCTCAGGGAGTGGCAGGCGCTTGGTGCGCAGCATCCCATAATGGAATGACGGGGGTGTTTTCATATCATGTCGGCATCCCCCCAAATCAGCCAATCAACCTTAAAGAGAGACTTATAAGAATATCAATTAATATTGGCCTCACCCTGCCCCCTATTTGCCTTTCCCATAATGCTTGGCGTAGATATTGACCATACGAAACAAAGGGGAATTTCCCTGGGTAAAAGCCTATGGGCAACTGTAACGTGTCGGTTCGAGTCCCGCAGCTCGCAGACCATGACTAGTTATATATTATTAAGTAAAAACGTACGCTTTATATGTTTTTACTGTCGCGGCACGGGCAGGCTGCGGCAAGAGACCTTATATTACAGATCTGTCTCCAACCGGGAGCATGCGCTCCTCAATTCTCCTGCTAAAATCGTAGCGCGTGCAGGTCGCGCCACAGCCTTTATTCATTAAAGTAAATATTTCTTCTATATTGAATTATATAATATTAATTCAATCAATGTAGATGAAACGTAACCGGAAGCAATACATGTCTGCCATTCAGATTTGTTCCCGTTGCCGAACACTGCACCTTTGTGGCGGCAGCAAGGGCGGTACTGTCCAGATCATCGTAGCCGGTGCCGGTTTTCAGGGTCGTCTGTAGCACCTGTCCCTGTTCCCCGAGTGTCAGATCCACCACTGCACTGCCTTCTTCGTGCATATGCCGCGCCATTGCGGGGTAACGCCATGAAGGCTGGGTGCAATGTGGTGCCGTAGAGGATGATGCCGTTGTCCCTGCTGTCGCGCCATTCTGTGGCGCAATGGCGGGATGGCTCGCGCTGCCTGCCTGTTGTCCGCCCGGTGTAGCAACCGCGCCTGCGCTGCTATGGCCAGATACAGCATGCGCCGGAACGGGCGGAGCCGCCGTGGGTGCCGGACGTACCACCGGCCGGCGTATTTCATCCTGCTGTCGCACCTTTGGCTGTGGCTGTGGCTGTGGCTGTGGCTGTGGCTGTGGCTGTGGCTGTGGCTGTGGCTGTGGCTGTGGCTGTGGCTGTGGCTGTGGC
>ERZ746981.353-NODE-353-length-19604-cov-30.401291_pt1 | contig 19604 bp, 16 predicted proteins | sample MGYA00374948_ERZ746981 | MGnify/ENA primary metagenome ERZ746981 (study PRJEB28757, sample SAMN06711160) | food metagenome | host: microorganism | place: China:Harbin | collected 2017-01-30 | study: EMG produced TPA metagenomics assembly of the Analysis of...
GCATCGTCACCGAGCAGCCGGGCCCGCGTAACTGAGCCTGTGGGCGGCAGCATACGGACTTATATGCAGGCCGGCGGGCGAAGCCAGTGTCCACAAGCTGCTCCCCGGCGGCATATGAGTCCACCATGCCCAGGTGACGCTTTCTAGCCTTATGCCTTGGCACATCCAGAAAGACTATGACGCCATCCGGCAGCGGATTGCTTATTCCCTATCCAAAGAGCAAGAGTCACCAAGGACGCTATGACAGTCGCAAAATAACACATCCGTTACTCCAGGTATTGCTGAAGGCAGCGGGATCAGAGCGATAGCGGAACCCGGAGATTTGTTTTTATTTAACGACGATTTCGCAAAAATGAAGTTTTACTTTTCTGGAATGAACGACGGTCGGCACTCATTAATCCTGCATTCACCAAACTGTGTAAAAAAAGCCTCGGTCTCCTGCCGTCGAGGTGATTTCGCGGGGAAGTAATGGGAACCCAGTCCCCCTTTGCGGACGGCCGCAGGACCGAATTGTGTTCAATTGTAACGTACCATTAAGATTTGTCCGAACGTCAACTTCGTTAATATTCCGGTAATTAATTTTCTGCTAAGAGGATTTTGTGCGGACGCCATCCGCACCAGTTCCTTCTGTTGACTACTCCCCTGCCCGCTCCGAAACCGGGCAGGGGATTCTTATTTTGCGTCAAAGAAGAAGCCTCCCGGCCCACCGCTTGTCGTGACACCGGAAATGCAGTCCCATCAAAACTGCACCGGATCGTTCGCCTGAAAGATATGGTGAAAAGCTTACTCTATGAGCCTCCTTACCAGGCCGCTGATCGCCAAGAATTGCCTGACACCATCGTCAAAAAAAGAAATAGAATCAGTAATCCAAAGATGCTTTGGATTTTGTATAATGATATAGGAATTCCAGCCTTGGATTCATAAGCCGTAAGGCGAATAAGCGAACTTGAGGCCGCGACGGCTTTACGAGCAGGACCCATGCCCGCGCTGACGATCAGGAACGCCCTCCCGGTTTCGACCTGACGAGCAGCGAAATTTCTGGTGATTCCGCTACGTTCAAACCGTACACGGGACGTTTCCAGCGACATCCGTCGTGACCGGGATAGCAATCGCATCGAGCAAATGTTCAACAGGCTCAAACAGTCTCCGTATCCCCACCCGCTATGACACAACAAGAAAATCGTTCGTCGCCTTTCTTAGTCTCGCGGCCACGAAACTCCGGCTGCCGTCCTTAGGCAACAGAACATATCCCCGACGCTCTTTTATCTCACGAGCGCCAGCCGCCAGTCTGTCTGTATCGCGGAGCATGGTGATGCGCCGGCATTACGCCACGCCATTTTCAGTCATCTTATGACTGCACGTATCCGACAGAAGCCACTTCAGAACGCCAATTCGCCTTTTTTGCTTGCTTCATAGATATGATGCCCGGCCCCAGGTGATCTCTGCTAAAAATGCCTGCCTTTTACTCCTGCCTGAAACGCAATTTATGCAGCATCCTCTTGGGCTGATCCAACTTCAAACCAAGGAGCTTCCGAAAGCTCGAATTGTGACCAGACAGCGTAAATCCGATGAGATAGTTAAAGAAATATTAGAGAAATTACATCAAGATCGAAGTACTCACACGGGATCTGGGACACTTTTGGCGAACGTATGTGTCGAAAAAATATTAAGACATAAATGCACCGGAACGCGACGAAAATGGATGAAAATAACGACCCATTGGTAAGAATTGTACTTAATTGCGGAGATACGGCACGATCAATATCCGAGCAACAGTATGAATTAGCTGTCGAGAGAGAAGATCGAGCCGCTGCAAGAAAGTGGTTGGAGGTGTTTTCCGGCTTCATGACGGCAACCCGCGTTCTGCGCTCCTCGTCTGTGTCGCCAATCAGAGTTGATGATCACCAGGATGAATGGAACAGCGATCAGGAAAGTTGACTTCGTTTATCGAAAAAACATTTGATGAATGATTCTGCATCGTAGGCCTGGCCGAATAAAGGCGTCGAGGTCGGCTTTATTCATTAATAATTGTGCTCACTCAATGTCCGCTTGTGCTTGAGCATTCGGGAAAATGTACCACCATTTTTACGATCAGACACCGGAACACCGCCCGGAGTGGCGTATGTTCCGACACATCCGGCTCAGCTCAGAATGAAGTCATTGCTATCGAGTTGAGCACCGCTGACATTCTGAAGGACAAGCGTAGTATTTGGATCAATCGTCAGGTTGAGCCCGGCGGCCGTCTGCGTCCCATGAGAAAGAATATTCAGCAGGCCCGCCTGCTGAATCCCAAAACCCGTCAATTCGATCCTGTTGTCCTTACCGGCCATGAAATCGGTAATGACATCATGAGCGAATATTGTGTTGGAAATGATATCGAACAGATTCCCTTTCCCCGAACCACCCGTCATAATCATGCTACTGGACGCAAGGAAGGTATCGGTATCAGCGTTTCCGACTGCTGAGAAGGAGCCAGAGGTATTTGCACTATCGCTGAGGAATGTCATGCCACACAGACCGATATTCGCTGCTGTCTGGCTCCCTTGTCCGCCATACACCATCGAACCGCGAACTGTTGCCGCCAGGTCGACAATAGCAGATGCATCAGCATCTCCCATATGGACATAAACCTGCCTGGCGGAAATGGTCGTATCCGGCAAATATCTCGACGGGTAGGTGGGAGCCGCCGGGCTGGTACTATCAGATTGAGCGGGCAGGATCTGATTATTGGAAACCGAATCCGAAACAGTCACTGTTCCGTAACCCTCGATAACACTACCTCCTCCTGCATCGTTCACCGTCAGACCGTTATCCGTAATGACTAACGTGTCATTAAGGGTATCGATAACGCAGTCCCGCTGCACTGTCATTTGACTTTCATTTACGCCTTCGAAAGTACATTTGAAGCCCGTCTCAATATCGGAGTCTGATACATAGCCGAATTTGGTCTCCGCGCCTGCGGTGATCGAGTGACCACCACTCTCAGGTGACCCATTGATGCCTATGAAGGTCGCCCCGGTAAGATCTGATTTTGCGCCGACACTTACTGAGTTAGTATTTTGCCAGACATAATTGCCGTACATGCGCGTATAGGCGCCAGAACTGATGTCTGCCGAAAGAGGGCCCGGATCGATCATATTATAATTACTCACGGTGGAAACATAATCAGATATACTGATGCAGTTTCCGGACCCGGCGAGCTTCACGTAAAACACGCCGCCGGCGCCACTTTCGATAGTATTTCCGTTAAGTAATATTGTATTATTAGATCCAGCGAGATCAATCGTTACTCCATTGTTTGGAATATAGTTACTCCAATCGACGGTCTCGCTGCCATAGGAACTAAAGAGGTCATTATTCCCGGAATCTCCGATAATTGTCAGATTGGCATGGTTGAGATTGATCACGCTCCCGGAAACGCAATAATCCGAATCATCAACTGTACTTATCTGGTCGCTCATAATTATCGCTATTCCTGCTATGTGAATGCGAGGCACGTCGCACCTTCATTTGGCATTACGATAACATTTTAGTAACAATTTATCTACCGGTGGGCGGAGAATTTTGAGGCTCAGGCCCCACTCTTTGAGCCAGACAGTGAAGGCGGCTGCGATATGGATTGCAGACATGAACGTATGAGCGCAGCGGTCATTCCTGATAGCCATCTGTCATCGGTCTTTAAGTTTCTGCGGCCATGTTTTCGATCAGATGGCGCTTTTTATACAGATGCCAGTTGTAAGGTGGCTTTGATTTCCGGTGCTTCTTCATTGGGAAGATCTTCCAGGATTACATCTGCCCCCTTGAAGTCACTGACCCGCCTTGCAGTCAGATACAGTCGGACCTGTCGCCCCTGACCGTCGCAGATAGCATAAAGCTCTGAGTTCACGCTGCCTTTCGTGCGTCTGACATGGCGAAGAAAAACTCTTTTTAAGCAGTGACGCCGCTGTCCGGTACGCTTTCCGATGTGTCGCATCAATCACCAGGCGCTTCGACCTGCCCGCCTGTTCTGTCAACGCGACGAAGATCCGGTGAGAGACATCGGAGCGGCTCCAGCGGACAAAGCGGTTGTATAAGGTCCTATGTGGACCATACGCTTTCGCGGCATCTTTCCACTGAAGCCTGTCGCGGATCACATAGATGACCCCGCTCAGAATACGACGGTCATCCACACGCGGAACCCCATGCGCCGGTGGGAAAAACGGCCTGATCAGCTCCATCTGACCCTCAAAAAGCAAAAACACCTCGTTCACGTCCTCAACTTCATGGGTAAGTCTATGAATTCTACAGCGGTACTCAAAACAATGGTTTACCAACTCCTGAACCTGAGAATTATCGCTATCGCACGACGTCTCGTCACCATCGCCAATGCCGTCCTAAAACAGGCTTGCCATGGCGCATTAGCCCCGTCGTCGAACCACAATTGCTAATTCGCGCTAGCTGACGGAACGCTGGCGCTTTCGCAAGCCGCAATCTTGCTCTGAAAGCCCTTCAAATACCTGCGAGAGCGAGGAAAATAGCGCAGACTGGAAATTGTCGCGATGGCACGACATCTTGCCAGTATTACTAAGGTAGTGCCCAAAAAACGGGTCAATCCTGCTACCTTGAGGTGCCCCATAAAGGCAATTGCTTAACGAACCATGTATTCAGAGCTAGAATAGCAAAACTGGTTTCGTGACCGTTTTACCCCGTCAAACGGAATTCTATTCGTTCTCCAAGACCTGCTCGTAATTCCGAGCTGACAAATACCCGCAAATTCACCGATATTTCAGCGGCATACTTGCTTCAATCGAGCCAGGATATTAAAAATTATCTTTTAAACGTTAGGACTACAAAAATATGCCAAGATACTTCAAAATCAGGTCCTTTCATGATCTCTGGCTTTCGACGTCGATACATGCGCCAAGCGTCAGCAACTCCCGAGAAGACGCTTCTGTCGATCGTCACGAACTCATAGGCTTTATCGTCGAAAGCCGCCCTCAGCTTTTATTTTTGACCGTCGGATGTCCACTGTTGTCTTTTGATATTGCTTGCAGTGGTCTTGAAGGAACAGTTATCCCTCTCCGAATGGGCACATGCGAAAACTCAATGGATGTGACGTTCCAGGACCCGACGACACTTCTTTATCTCAGTGCTATCATACCTGATTTGCATAGTGGCACTGCGCGCATTGAAGGCAACCGTGATCACGTAAATGACTGGGAGCGATTCCGTCTTTTTCCTGTCTCAGCAGCAGATATCCCTGCTAATCTTCCTGATATCTCCAGAGAAATAGAAGACATTTTTAGTACGGGCCTAAATTCGTCTGGAATTCAGGAATTTATTCGCACCTATAATGGGTCCTCTGCTGTTCCGGCATTAGATGCTATCACGCCCTTGTTGCCGTACGACGAACTCAACACTTTCTCTCACAGTCTGATTACAGATAAATTTTTACGTGATAAATTTACCACTTGCGCCGCGTGTGATCCGTGGGCCGAACAGGCTATTCCAGATCTCGCTGCCTGGCTTGAAAAAAGACATGCTGGAAATGGCAAGGTGCCTCCGGCCAGACGTTATATCAGTCCGGCCTCCGACAGTTTTCTTGCTATAAAGGGTCTCGAAGGTAAGACGGCCAGTTTCGCTCATGCCTGCAATCATGCTATCCGCCGCGTCGTACCTGCCACTCGTGGCATATGCATTCTCGCATGTGTCCGTAATGAGGGCATTTACCTTCTTGAGTGGATCGCTTACCATCGTGCCATTGGCGTCGAATGGTTCTTCCTATATAGTAATAATAATGAAGATCAGTCAGATGAACTACTCTCGGCACTTGCTGAGAAAGAATTCATTACATGGATCGATAACGTCGTAGACGCTAAGGTTCCCGCACAATATAAAGCCTATGGGCACGCACTTTCTCTCTTGCCAGACATTCTTGACTTTAAATGGTGTCATGTAATTGATGGAGATGAGTTTATAGCTTTGAACCCAAAATATTTTAATAATATTAATGAGTTTTTTTCTTGGAGTGAGCATCGTCGAGTTGATGCATTAGCGTTAAATTGGCGGTTCATGGCGTCGGAGAAAACGAAAAACAGCCTTGATGAAATTTTTATTCCTTTGACCGAGCGCAATAAACAATTCGTTGGCAACGGCGCGATTGGTGAAGGGTGGCGTCTCGTTAAATCTGCGTTCCGACCTAGATGTGTTCTTCATTCGCGTGCCCATCACCCGGTCGAGTGGACGCTCAATCCACTCAGATACACTCTGGCAAACGGTGAGAAACATGAATATCTTCAGCCACCAAGCGGGATGAATCGCAGCGCCGGCTTTGCCGATAAGGGCAACTTTGAAGCAATTTGTATTTACCATTTCTTCTATAAATCTGTGGAAGAGTGGATGTGGAAAAGTTCTCGTAATCGTGGCGACAACCCGATGTCGCCAGTCTTGGACTTAGCTGCTTTCAATGATGACTGGATTGGTAATTTTATACGCCAATATGAAAATCATCGTGCACAATCAGAGTCGTGGCTGCATGCCATTATGCCACGAGTGAACGAGGAACTCCGCCGTCTGCGAAACATTTCAACTATTAAGAAAGCGGAACGGAATGTACAGATTTCGTTCAAGACCCGATTCGAGAGTGTTCGTAAATTTTTAATCGAAAAAAATGTTCGTCAGTATCTCGAACCGCGTAACCAGCTCTTCTTCGATCTGCTCGAACGCTACGAACGATGAAATTTTACAGGCCTGCCGATGTTGCAGAATAGGCGAAAACACAATGTTATGAGGTTGGCTAGGGAAGAGGCCAGGGCGTGTTTCGCCTAAGGCCAAGGATCGCTGAGACGAACCGGATTTCTGCGAGGAAGGTAGATTCTGGCTTGTCATAACGTGTCACGATGCTTCTGAACTGCTTCAGTCTGGCGAACACGCATACAATGGTGCTTCTGCTTATGCAGAGCGTAAAGCTGCAGCCTAGAGAAGTTCCATTTTAAGCTGGTTCATACCCTGCTGCCGTGCAGAAACCGGCGCTAAAGGTGGGGAGCATCGCCCCGACGGCGCCTCCCGGAGCACTGACAGTCCGTTCGGCCTTTGCGCGCCGCATGGGCTTAAGTTTTGAGAGGGCCATCTCAATGGGATTGAAGTCCGGGCTGTATGGCGGAAGGAACATCACTTCTGCTCCTGGCCGCTCAATAGTGCTTTGTGCCGCCTGGCGCTTGTGAGCCAGGAGAGTGTCCATCACGACAATATCGCCCGGTTTCAGTGTCGGTACGAGAACCTTTCGACACAGGCCAGAAAGATCGTGCCGTTCATGGGACCATCACGCACGAATGGCACCGCGGTCATGTCTGTCAGGCGCAGACCCCGGTAAACGTCGTGGTTTTCCAGTGGCCGTGCGGCACGCCGGCCCGACAACGTTCCCCGCGTAAAGCGCGATCACGCATGCGGGTAATCTTCGTGGAGAGATCGGTTTCTCGATAAAGATCAGACAGTGCGGATCGTGGATCAGGCTGGAGATCAGACCAGTCCTGCCGTCGTTTCAGCGCATCCCCGCGTTCCTGCTTCAGTGCAGGGGCAGTCTTTCTGAATGTCCATCCGCGCTGCCGCGGCCAGCCGACCGGCTTCTGCCGGTCATCTCTTCTGGTCTGGGTTACGCTCAGAGCCAGAAGATGTCCCACGATAACAACGGCCATATGAGGCTTCGATCCGTTCTTTTCTTTTCGCGCCATCGCAGCCGACCATGAACCGTGTTCCTGGTTCAAGCGCAGCGTCTCCGGCTATCAATGATCGCTGTCGTCGGTTCGTCCTGCTTTCCGGCCGTAATACCCGGTACGCGGCACAGCTCGCAGATCGTGGGCCAGAGCCCCGAAACATTTCACCGCAGTCCAGCACCGGAGCTCCTGATAAACCGCAGATCATGGTGGCGTGGCGCAGCATTCTCCTTCATCAGAAGAAGATGCGAAATAATCAGCGATCCGCGAACGCTGTTCGTCACTGGCCTCAGACTGATATGGTTTGCGTGGAATAATCATCTATCTCTACCGCACAAGTCGCATCAGAATAGTGTATAATGCGCACCGAGGCGTTCTAAACGGACTAAATCAGCCGGGACTGCCACAACGATCGCTAAGCAGCGCTACCGAATCAACTGCTTAAGACAAGGCCCTGGGTGCTGTCAGTATTGCTAAAAATGACGGAGCTTCCATCATTTAGATTAACGGTAAGTGTGTTCCCAGAGATAGTAAAATTCGAAACATCATCGATTTGTGCAGTATCTTTTGTGCCATCGAAGCCGGAAATAACAGAATTGCCGAGACCAGCTTTCAACAGCAGATCGGCTCGGATGGAGGCTGTCAGATCGGCGGTGAAGCCACCCGCGTCGCTGGCTGTCAAATTGAATGCACCGCTTCCGGCCGTAAGTGTCGCGGCACTCTCGGCGACAAGAGTGACATTATCAGTTGAATTGCCACCGATGAGCGTCAGGCTGCCAGTGCCTGTACTGCGACCGGTGTAGGTTTCTGTGCCGCTGTACGCGGACGCGCTAAAATTAATGTTCATTGCACCCGAGCCGGCAGAAATAGCGTCACCGGAACCGTTATCCGCGATGAAGCTGAGCGTGCCAGAGCCGCCCGATACTGTTGAATTGCCAAATGATGTAAGTATCGCTGCACCGCTACTGTCGTTCAACGAAACAGTATCGTTGATACCTGTGAACTCAAGGGCAGCTGCGCCGGTTGCCGTTAAGTTGACCGTAGCGGTATCGTTATCGATGATAACATTTGTCGTGCTGGCCTCTCCGACAGACAAGATGTCTGTCCGGGTCGTGTCGCTGCTGGAGCCATTTTGGAGCGTCAGTTCATTACGGTCAGATCCTGGCTCGTCACCCATTGTAACAGTGGTTGTTCCAGCCGTCTGGACGACGGTGTGGCTACCCGCGTAAATAGTGTTCTGTGCTCCAGCTGCAGAATAGACTGTTAATGTACCGTCATTACCTTCCTCGTCATTGATCAGCGTAGTCACCGACTTGCCGGTGTAAATATCTGTGTCCCCCGAATTGCCGTAAAATGTGAGATTAGCGAGAGCATGACGATTATCGAGGATTTCCTTAATACCCTGAACAGCGTGGTTAGACACGACAGAATATTCGGTACCGGCGCGAACGCCATAATTAATAAGGTTTAGATACTGGGATTGCGATTCACCGTTACTGTCGACACCGAATGTCACATCAGATTCATGACCGATATCGGCAACGACAGTTACAAAAGCTTCGGAAATCGTCATCCCTTTAAAGGATGTCACATCATCGAAAGTAACTGTATTACCATCTGTCAGACTGAGGACAAGATTTCCGTCAACAATGGTATATCCGGAAACGTTATTTACAGTAGCAGTATCCTTTTCTCCATCAAAACCACTGATGACTGAATTTCCGAGACCGCCATTGAGAAAGAGTTCGGCATCTTCAGAGGCTGTGAGATCGGCAGTAAAGCCGCCGGCGTTGCCCGCTGTCAGACTGAACGCTCCACTTCCGGCTGTAAGGTTAGCGAACTTCTCGCTGATGAGAGTGACGGCAACGGACGATGAACCGCCGATGAGGGTGAGGCTGCCGTTGCCCTCCGAGGCCTTGCGGCCTATATAGGTTTCGACTCCGTTGTCACTCGACTGACTGAAGTCGATGTCCATAACGCCGGTACCCGCATAGACCACGTCACCGCTTTCAGCTCCCGCAACAAAACTCAGAGTGCCGGAGCCGGCGTAAATGGTATCCTCTCCCTCGGATACGATCTGAGCGCGACCCGTGCTGTTGATATATATAGTTGCATTTGAGCCAGTGAATTCTGTTGTTGCAGCGCTATAGGCTGTCACAGTAACAGCTTGCGTATCTTCGTCGTGGATAATATTTGTGACTGATGATCCGCCGACCAGACTGATGACAGTCTCTGTCAGGCCGACACCCAGCAAAGACGTACCTTCTACAATATCAGGGTCGATAGCAGCTTCTATTGTCAGAGTGTTTACGCTGGAATCAATTTGCTTACCCATAGTCACAACGTTAGTGCCCCCAGTCTGGAGGACGGTTGAGGCACCTGCGCCAATAGTATTATTGGCGCCCGTAGAAGAAACCACGGTGAGAGTACCACTGTTGCTGCGTGCATTGTTTATAATGGTTGTGGTGGCGTCTCCTGTGATGATTTCTGTGTCACCGACGTTACCGTAGACGGTAAGGTTTGCATCTGCCACGCTATTATCGATAATTTCCTGCGTCCCGTGGGCAGCTTCATTTGAGATGATTGCTACTGCTGTCCCTGTGGTGGACGACGCATTTTGCAGAACCAGATCCGTCGAGGCGGAACGCCCATCGATGTCCAGGCCAAAAGTTAACGTTGTTGACTGTGCGACTGTTGTCTCAACGGTTGTAGTCGCAGATGAGGGATCTACAATAATGGCAGTCGGACCGGGGCTTGTTACGGAAACCGCAGCAGAGGCTGCGGAAGTGACGTTGTTCAGGCCGATGGCGACTGCTTCAATGTCGTAGTTACCAGAGCCAACCTTTTGTAGTGTGACGGTCCAGTTACCATCGTCGTCGGCAGTGGTAGTGCCCAAAGCAATGACAGGCTTGCCATTTACCACTTCATACAGCGTGATTTTTGCGTAAGGAACTGTGGTTCCAGATATCTGCGAGCCCTTGAGCACGTCAGAAGCGATTGTGTTTGTACCGGTCGACGTCCCGATAACTGGCGTCGGTGTGAACGTCGTGGTCTCGGCATTTTCTGAGACCCATAAGGCCTCGCCGGCCATTGTGTTGGGATCTGTTTCGGATCCTACGCCCCAGATGCCGTCCGATGCGTCCGACGCATAATTTTCTACAATCCATGCTGTGGGGATGGCGCCAGCACGCTCGTAATCCTCCACAACGATCTTTACATTGATTGCAAACCAGCCATCCCCCCCCACGGGAGACAGAATAACGCTCGAGACAAGATTATTGACATTTGCCCACTGAATTTCTTGGTAACAAAATTCTTGATAAGCGGCGCTCTGCGCGACAAAGTATCCAGGCGGCGTGTCCAGGGAAATACCGCCACCCAGAAGGCAGGCTTGCTTGATTTCCTCGTAAGGTTGATATGTGGTTGTGAACCAGTTATCCATCGGGAAATCGCCATTGGGAGACCAGATTGGAGCAACGGCTTCAACCCCGTACGCTTTCGCAGCCGTCACCGTTGCGACAAAATCTGTGTACCAGGTGGGATCACCCCAGAAATTTATAATCGAGTTCCAGATCGATGGCTTGAGACCTTCGTCTATCCAGTCGACCTGATAGACATTCTGTAACCACTCATCGATGGCGCTTGCGTATTGCAGGTTAATTTCCGCAGCGCCGTAAGCACCTAATGACGCCATTCCCGCCGCGATTTCGCTCCAGTCACCAGCGGCAATTGCCTCATATACGCCTGTTTCCTGAGTGTAAAAGCCTGTTTCGCCCAGCGCTGCCAGAGTCGTGAGGTTGCCTGGATCTTCGAAAGCGCTGATTCCGTAGACTCCGCCGAGATAGTTTGTGTAATTTTCACCCATGATCGCCCGCCGACTTCCGCACATATTGTCACGACATGTCTAATATTCGAGACGAATTGCTGAGATATTCTTAATTTCTCAGAGAGGATTTTTTGTTGAGTGATTTACGTTTTATTTATTATATTATGTTTTCAATAGAGGAAATTATTTGAAGTACAGTAAAAAATATTCGTCTCTCGCTGAGATGATCCGCTATTACGAAAAAGCGTTTTATTTGTATCGCATTTTATAAATGGAGAGTCTGATTTTACGTGAAGTTGGTCTGGTCTTCTCTTGTTGAATGGCGGCCTGGGCCTGACTTGCCCTAAGCGTTTCAACGACCGGTTCAGGATCGTAGCCTTGTTGGTGATCAAGCATCCGGGATCAATCCGGCGGCGCCCCACAGCGCTGCGACGGGTCTTGCTGACCCGGCCCATAGGCGGATGCTGAACCTGGCGAACGCCATTTCGATCGGGTTGAAATCGAGACTACAGAGAGAGGGAGGAACATCATCCGTGCCCCGCTCGTTCGATAGCCTTTCCCGCTCACTGAATCCTGTGGGCGGACAGATTGTCCAGCACGACGATATCGCCCGGGCTCGGGGTAGGGCCGAGAACATGCTCGATACAGGCCTGCAAAATCTCGCCGTTCATGGCGCCCTCATGTACGAAGTGTGCGGTCTTACACGTGAGACACAGGCAGGCGGTGAGAGTGGTGGTTTTCCAGTGCCCATGAGGAGCGTCAGCTGGCAGAATTCTACGCGTAAGCGCGACCGCGCAGACGGACCATCTCCATGGAGAGGCGGGTCTTGTCGATGGAGACCAGGCGGTGCTGATTGAGGTCAGGCTGGCCGTCAAACCGGTCCTGCCGAGATGTCAGCACATCTTGGCGCTCCTGCTCCAAAGCATGTGCCGTCTTTTTTGAATGTCCATCCGCGCTGCCGCGGCCATCAGCTGAGCATGTTGCGGCCAATCCCGACAGACTGCTCACTCTGCAGGCACGACAGCATCTCATTGAGCGTGATGTCTTGCCGCGCTTCGACCATGCCAACGATAAAGATTTCATGTCCATCCAGCTTTGAGCCCCACGGCTTGGCATGGTGCGCTGGCGTCGTCTGCCATGAACGGGATGTTTCCATTTTTCTGAATGGTCCTGGTTTTTCTTATGTCACCGCCTGGCCGTGTCATCCGGGGCGGGATCCCGCCGTCATAGAAGCGTTCAAAAAGGCTTCCACCGCATTCTGAGCGTCCACACGGACACCGGCCATTTGCTGAAAAGAAGGCCGATTGGGATCTGGCTGTGGGACCAAACCTGCATCGGTCAGAAGAACGGCATCGTCGGGCGATGGACCCGGCACGGCAAGGCTGGCGGATGCTGTCGATCCACTTCGGGCACTGGCGCACGGTCTATGGCTGGTTTCGTGAGTTGGCGCGACGGTTCCTGTTCCAGACCATCCATGACGTTGAACTGATGCTCGACCGGGAACAGGCAGGCCGCGAGGCCAGTCCGGCAGCGGCGGTAATCGACAGTCAGAGCATCAGGGCGCCTCATGCGAGGACAAGGGGTTACGATGCCGGCAAGAAGGTCGTCGAACGCAAGCGCCATATTGCCGTCGATACGGACGGGCGCGTCCTGATGGTCGACCTGACCCCGTCCGACATCTCCGACAGTGCCGGCGCCCGGATGATCCTGGATGCGATCCGCAAGCGTTGGCCATGGGTGAAGCATCTGTTCGCCGATGGCACCTATGACCGTCTGAAGTTGATGGACAAGACGACTTATCTGGATTTCATCGTCGAGATTATCCGCCGTGACGGAACAAAGGGCTTCGAGGTGTTGCCGCGACGCTGGGTGGTCGAGAGGATCTTCGGCTGGATGACCCGCTGGCGCCGGCTCGTGCGTGATTACGAGCGCCGCGTCGACGTGTCACAGGCCATGATCTTCTTCGCCCTGGGCGCCAATCTCATGCGCAGAAATGCTCACCCGTGATTTTCCAGACAGGCTCTAAGCGCATTATTAACGCCGCCTGTTCCGCCTGAAACAATCTTACCGCACACCCCGATGTCATACGCTCCATCGGAGCCAGCAACGGGCGCACACAGGTCAAAGGCTACAACCGTTGATCTAACCTGCCCTGTCATCGGATATCATTCCGACCGCCTGAAGACCAGCATTCTGGATCTCGAAACCAGGCCAAAAGGGTGAACGACCATCCTTACTTTTGCCTGAACTGGCCGGATCCTTCGGCGGATTCCGGATTAAACACTTCAAAAACCACAGTCCGCGAGAATGCATCGAACTGACCGCGCAGTGCGTTCAGGCGAGCCTCGGCATCAGCGGTGCCTCGCCGGGTCATTTTATTGTCTCTCGATCACACCTCGGAATGCTGGAAATCACAACAGCGTTTCAAACCGATCGGATGTCGCAACCATCCACCGGGTCGATAACGAAAATCTATTTTTATGCGGAGCCTCAAGGAAAGGCCGTTACGTTTTCATTGAGGTTCGGACGTAAAGCGAACACAAGCCAAGCAAAACATTGCGATGTGAAATCTATCCCTCTTTCCCGATAACAGACCAAGTTTATTGGGCCGTGCCGCTCATCGAAAACCCTGCTTGGCTATTATCTTCCGCCATTCATATTATTTCATGTGACACTGGCAATAAAATTCACATGATAGTTAATATATAAGATCCATAATTTGATGCTAATTTATTTTTCTCCAAGGGTGAAAGGCTTGATGCCCTTATGGAAAATTCCTCAAAGGAATAGTCACCCATAGAATTAATTATATCCGAAATTATCCCATCTGACGTATTTGCACCTGGACGATCATAAGAAACTTTCATTTCTCCCACTTTATCAAGAAATGAAAACTCTTCCCAATGAGACCGCGCCGCCCTTGATACCTCAACTATAAATCCGCTTATCTCAGGAAGAGCAGTAACAAACTTTCTGCTATCATCGGATTTCATAAAAAACCCTCCTGCTGGACACCTAATCATTTCAAAATCATAACAATAATTTTTCCTATTTTCTCCGAAAATGTTGAACTTTATATTTGAAATACAACCATAAAAATATGTGAAAAGGTATATCCTATCATCAATATATGGTTTCGCAGCAATAAGTTTTGTTGCCCCGTGCTTTTGAACCACATGGCCATCAATATTATTTAAAAATAAACACTCTCCATGATATGATTTCATTGTAAATATAGGAATATTTTTGAAATTTGGAATCCTATTTATATTTCTGTTCTTTACTCCACGTAGAACAAAGTCGCTAACATTAAGTATATTATATTTGAAATATGAAAAAACACCTAACTTTATCTTATTTAAGATATAATTTGACTTATGCACTATTTCTTTGTTTTGCTCCTCAAATATGTCGTTTTTGTTAAAATGCTCCCAATATGACGTAGTGTTTGATAAATCAACGCCAATTCTTCGTTTTATTCTACCAACAAAATGTTCCATAGATCTACATATGTAATGATTTACCCTCACAGAGTCCCAAATTATTTTTTTTGTCGGCCCCTGCAACCACTTTACTTCATCACCATTAACATCAACATATAATCCTCTATCAATGTTAAATTTATGCGGATTCTCATATTTAAATACAATTCTCTCTGGCCTAACAAAACTCTTGACTAATAAATTGTCGCCAAGGTCTTTCGTTGAATGGTAATTATATGCTTGATATATCGGAACATTATCTTTTATTACCCGAGATGAGCTTCCATATATACACCAACTCATAGCAATTGCGCTTTTATTATCATCAAATTTTTTCAGAAATTCATTTATAGAAGGGCCCTCTCCTATAGAGATATACTCATCTCCATCCAGAAGAGCTATCCATTGATATTTTCCTATCGATCTTTTTATTGCATCAAAATAGCTATTCCTTTGCCTGTTGTAGAAATTTCCTTCAGATAAGTCTGTCTTTATAACTTCAATATCAAATATCTTTGATGCAGCAAGTGCTATCTCAAATGTTCCATCACTTGAATGATCATCATAAATAAATATCTTATCAATTCCTATCGCTATATGCCAAGATATCCATCCTAATATGTCATGAGCCTCATCTTTCACAAATAAAGCAATTGCAGATCTAACTAGACTCACTCCGTTACTCCATCAGATGATACTCTGCTATAATTTCCGCCCAATTTAACGTCGGCGAACCTTATAGTGAATGTAATTTAATACTCTTATGAGATTATCCTATATCCCCTTCTCAAAGTCTAGGTTTGACGGTTGTGAGCTATGGGGGGCTCGGGAAGCACCAGATTCTGATGCCAAAGCGTGTCGTCAGTTAATCTCAATGACAACTCTGATGACCGAACGGCAGCAAGGAAAATCGATTGCAGCTTATTACTATACCTTTGAACTGTTCTGGTCTGACGAAGAATCATTGGATTTCCTTGCTCTTTGACAGAATAATCGACACGATCTGCCGATCTTCGAGCCTCCCAATGAGTGGATCGGCAGTATCCGCCAGCCGCAGCCTGAACGAACGAGATAGCGCACCGCATTGATCACCTCACGGAATTCGACCTCTCGTGGGCGGCCACGACGCCCAGGGCCTGGCACCAACGGCGCGATCCGCTCCTATTCCTCGTCCGTCATGTCAGACGGGTAGCGTTTCGTCTTGCGGGTGATCCTGGCCATCCGGCCCCTCTGCTCTGGCATCCACATCCAGAGCTTGAAATCACATCAGACCGATTTTCCAAACAGGCTCTCAGGACTTCGGGACCGACCTCGCTCAGGCGAGGTTCTGCTTGAGTTACGTCGGCTCTTTGCCCGGGCCTCAGAGAAAGCGCCACGGTTTTCCAGCAGCATCGATTATTGCATGGGTTTTCATCGTTGGTCCGCCACGGGACCAGTCGACGGCCCGATCCGTTCGCCCTTTTTACAGGCTCCCGCAGTATGCTGGGGAGTGCAGACAATCGTGCTGTCGACCACCGTTATTTATTGTCGTGATCAACGCCGGTGAACGTTCTTCCGGAGTCCGAACCGGGCAGGCAGATCGCGCCACGGAATACCTGCACGGTAACGACACAGCATGGTTTCGGCAAACATGCGGCTATCCACGCTCGTCCGGTCAGTACGGTCTCCCACCCGGAAGCAGATACTTCATCCGCTCCCGCTGACTGTCGCTCAGACCGCACCAACACATTGGTATCCTTCCCGCCCAAAAATGTCGAGAAAACGCCACCGATCAAACGGTAGTACAAATTGCTTTGAGCTGTAGACCAACTGACGACACGCCCTGCTGCATCTCTACACTCAGAGTCAGTGCTTTTTACGGTGCGATCTTTATATGATCGCTGTTCTCTGTAAAGAACGGGAATGAGCAGAGTGTCGGCGCTGTGAGCAGACTCATAAGCAGATTTTTCATGATAAAATTCCCGGGCCGGTCAGTCGGCCTGTAAAGCGAACGACCCGCGGCAAGGAATGGTTGCCCTGGTTAAACAGGACAGGACAGCACGCTGGCACGTGAGCGCTCAGCGAAAAACCCAGCACCCGGTAGAAAAGCAGGCATGATAAAATGGGTTCGTTCATAACCCGAGGCACGACATGGTCACCGAAAAACGAATCATCTTCCAGCCCCACACATGGAAGAAAGGTGGTCGCCGACCGAAGCTCAATCCGGGATCGCCGATTGTCTGTCGGGATGAGGCAGACGGATTGCGAAGGCTCATATAGCTTCAGCCTTCACCGTCGGGGGACGTGTTCTCATCATGTCGGAGCAGCAAAATGGCTGTGACAGGAAAAAACCTCCGCTGGCCTGACCCGGACCGTCCTGGCTGGCCGCTGAATCCGGAAGTGACCGGACCGCACGCTCTGCGTGACGAAGCAGGAGACATCGTCTGGGCATGGTGGACTCATATGCCGCCGGGGAGCAGCTTCTGGATACTGGCTTCGCCCGCCGGCCTGCATATAAGTCCGTATGCCGCCGCCCACAGGCTCAGTTACGCGGGTCCGGCTGCTCTGCCGGAGTGAACCATGGCAACACAGCGAAAGAAATCTGCTTTGACGATTAATACCAAAGCTGCAGCTGACGAGATGATCCGGCTGCTCGGTGACGACGCCGCTAACGTGGCCAGAGAACGTGCGGCTATGTTTCTCGCTGCTGAGGATCTGGAAAACGCGCGGACCTGGCTCGCCGTACACGTGCATGTGCTTGAGATGCTAAGGACGAATACACGAAACGGAGAAGCTATCCACTGATTCCCGGAGACGGCGTCTGACGGAGCTCTCACACAAACGAGCTGCAATACCGGCGAGAAGATGCCACCTTAGAGACTTCTCTGGCCCAGCTGATGGCAGCCTTAGTGTCATGAATTTTTTCGAAGAGTCCGCTTTCCGGCAATGAGTCGATTAAACTCTTTTACCCAAGCGGATGCTTCTTCGTAGCGCCTGTTTTCAAGAGCCCATGCATGCTGCTGACACACCCGACCCCCGCAAGGTCCGCTTCGTCGGAACCGGCCTGAGAAAAACCAGCACTGTTCTCATTGGCTATGCCCGCCGCATCGCTCATAAAGCTCACCGCCTCCTGAGAATTCCAAGCCTCGCACAGGAGAGACGTCGGTAAGACGCCCCTCCCGGCGAAATTATCCACCAGGGGACAGCTCATACTACGGACAATGAGGTAAATGCACCGTTAACGGCCCGGTGCTCCACTAACGTTTTGCAGAGTGAATGACGCCGTCCCGCGTTAGAAATTTCGATGTCCACAGGCTTCAAGCCGAGGCAGTCCCGGAAATTCAATGAAGCATAAGAGCTTACCGTCGGCTCATCATTCCGCCCCCCTCCACATCCATGTGAAGGACACAGTTTTCATGAATGGTTTGTCGAGCGTGAGACATAGGTGGCCCAATTGGTCCATCTCACGCATGCTTGTTTTATCGATAAGGAACTCGCGCGGTCCCTGTGAGTTTGTGCGATGCTGGAGATGTAAACTCCATCGTTGTTCAGGAAGCCCCGCTGGTCATACTGGCGGGGCTTCTTGCTTTTCCAATAGCGAGCCAGACAGCAGGATGTTCGCTGCTGTATGCGCATTGGGATCTGTCGGGATAATTGTTCTGGCCGCGTCAGAAAGCAAATCCATCCTGCTTACCAGCGCTATCCCCCAATTTTTGGGGCGCATCCCATACAGTCTTTATCTGACGCACATGACTGTATCTGTTGTACTGTGCCGATTGCTGAATTCATATGTCGGATTTAGTGCGATTGCAGGAGTGCTTTCCATTCTGTTCGCACGGCCTTTCCAGCAAAGGCGGGTGGCGCCCTAGCGTAGGCCACCCCGTCACAGGCCGTCCACTGAAGCGGCTTTTTCTTCGAGCGGCGATTGAAGCTGGCAATTCGGAACGCTGCCCGAACGGGGGGTATCGAAACCGGCGAGGGCAGCGCGTTACCAGCAGACCATCTCCAAGGTTTGTCGCTCCTTCCAGCCAGAAATCCACGCCTCTTTTTCGTCGCCGGACAGAAAGGTTGCCATGCGCAGAGGTTGACCTTCGGCATAAGCGTCCCGTCCAGCGTTATACACTCGCCCAAGTCTTGGGTTTCGTTGCCATTTCGCATCGGGTGGAGCGGTAAAAAGTCGCCTAACGAGCTCGATTATCCTGATCTTCTTCATTCAGCCAGAATACGCACCGGAGGACCGGTTTCCTAGGCCTCCCGGCGAAATTACCTCACGGATTCGAGGCAGAGGCACTTTGCACACAGCCTGATGACGGCGGGGTTGCTAACCTGATCCTCGTATATTCCAAAAAAATAACACTTTAATTTTGCGACAATGTCATTAAATAAAAATAACTCTCATGAATCGGTAAGAAATTCCATTACCTGTTCGCTTGCCCGGCTGAGCGGCTAGGATCAAGACCTGTTAATTCATTGAACTGAGCGGACGGTTGTGATTCACAGTCTGCCGATAGAGTTAAGGCTGTGATTGACGTGTTTTTGCTTTCTGAACGCCAGATGGATCTGATCAGGCCATATTTTCCTTTGGCTCATGGCGTGCCACGTGTGGACGACAGGCGTGTTCTGAGC
>ERZ746981.354-NODE-354-length-19563-cov-27.905779_pt1 | contig 19563 bp, 13 predicted proteins | sample MGYA00374948_ERZ746981 | MGnify/ENA primary metagenome ERZ746981 (study PRJEB28757, sample SAMN06711160) | food metagenome | host: microorganism | place: China:Harbin | collected 2017-01-30 | study: EMG produced TPA metagenomics assembly of the Analysis of...
CTGTGCTCATGCCGCTGCCCGTTACGGGATATGCAGCGACTGCGAAGAGCGTCGGGATTACACATAAACCGGACCACTCACGGGTCGGAAAAGTGTCACAGGCACGGACCGGAGCCGCAAAGTCAGGCACGTCTTCCGTCACAGCTGTGTGCGTCAGCGGAAACGCTTTCTGAAAACACCCACATTATGCACCGCGACCGAAACAGAAAAAGTCACCGTCATGAGCAGTCATATCGCCTGTTCCGGTTTTACGACTCTGACCTCGGCGCACTTTTCGATCATGTGCTGACGATCGGTGCAGCGCCAGCGTCACGCACTCTCGCACAGGCGGCCTTCGTCTGACTGACACGATCACGGATCGCTGCCAGCGACAAAAACCGACGTGCGATGGTCGCGATCCGGCTGCGCCGCAAGTCGCCGCAGTCAGTCATCACTTCACACGCGAGTCAGTGGCTAAGTCGTCTGGTCTTATCTATTCCGATTTCATGATGAATAATATTGAAAAATCTTTTTAAATAATCTTTTTTCATAAAACCAGCAGGATAATGATTAGAAAAAGTTTACTGTCAGCCTGCGTCGTGCCGAGGTCCGTTTGCGCGATCCGGAACTGCCTGACGCTGATTTCAGTTTCGTGAAGGATAAGCGTGGATGGGGCGGCTTGCGTTATCGATGCCGGTTCGCAATACTTCCGGATATGAAACGTAAAATCTGTTCTGTTACCGGCGCGCTGACAGCCGTCTTTTTTATGCTCCCCGGATTCTGTGTCGCCGCCGAAACGGCACAGACAGGCGATCCTCTGCCACATCCGGATACTGCCGCACTGCGACAGACAGTGACCGGGCTGGTCGGGTTCGGCACGCGCCACACGCTTTCCACGACGACCGATCCCCACCGTGGGATTGGAGCTGCCCGGCGATGGGTTGCGGAAAAAATGACCTCGCTGGGCACGCAATGTGGTGGCTGCCTGAGCGTTGAGACGGTGGGGGATCGTTTTACCGGTCCCCGGGCGCCTGAAGGCGTGCAGGTAGAGGACGTGATCGCGATCCAGAAAGGCGACACGAATCCCGACCGTGTTGTCATTGTCCAGGCTCATATCGATACACGCGTCAATGACGTCATGGATGCCACGACGGATGCTCCAGGCGCCAATGATGATGCGTCCGGTGTGGCGCTGGTGCTTGAAGCGGCGCGTCTGCTGTCCCGCCAGCATTTTCCTGCCACGATTGTCTACGCTGCTCTCTCGGGAGAGGAACAGGGGCTATGGGGCGGGGAGCTTCTGGCACGCACAGCCAAGGCGCGCGGATGGAAAGTTGCTGCGGTCCTGAACAACGATATCGTCGGCAATACCCATGGCATAGGGGGTGAGCATGTCGACAATGCCGTCCGTGTTTTCAGCGAAGGGATTCGTATGGCGGCCGACACGGCAGGGATCAGCCAGCAGCGTGCCATTGGAGCAGAGGATGATTCACCCTCACGGGCACTGGCGCGGGAGGTTGTGCTGCAGTCCCGCCTGAATCCGGGGATCGGCCTGAAAGTGGAATCGATCCGCAGGCCTGACCGGTTCATGCGTGGCGGAGACCACATCCCTTTCCTGAACGCTGGCTTTCCCGCGATCCGCTTTACCGAGGCGACCGAGAACTACGACCGGCAGCACCAGCTTGTCCGGGTCGAAAATGGTCATCGCTATGGCGATACGATCGAATTTGTCGATTTTCCCTATCTGGCAAAAGTAACGGCGCTGAATATCGCCGTGATCCGTGACATCGCCACGGCTCCCGCCCCTCCCGACACGGCCACGATCAGCGGCGCGCTGAAGGATGATACCCATGTAAGCTGGACTGCCGTGCCGGGAGCGGCCGGATACCGGGTCCGCTGGCGCGCCGCCGACACCAGCGCGTGGACGGACAGCCGGGATGTGCCGGCGCAGACAACGGCGCTGGATCTGACTCATCTCAATGTGGACGATCACTTTTTCGGCGTGTCTTCCCTGTCTGCGAACGGAGCCGAAAGCCTGGTCACCTTTGCAGGGATGCCACCTCATCCCCTGCCTGGTCACACACACTGAAGCATGAAGGCCATCACTGGAGGCTCGCGGAAATGGGCCGGTCACAGGCGGCTTTCTGACCGCCTGAGCATGGCTTCTGATCTCGCCCGGAAATGGTCTGTTTTCAAAGGAACACTTTATGTCCCTTGTGTTGGTTATCCACAGCGGGCCATGCATGAGCGCTATGGAAAATGGAACTCGGTCAATTGCAGTTCCATCGTGGGCAGAACAGGGTGTCTGGGACGCCCGGCCTGGAAACGGCTGACTGAACCCGGCCTGACCGATGACGGGCAGCACATGATCGACAGCAGTCAGGCGACTGGCGCAAAGGGCGTCTCATAAGGAAGGTTCTGGTCGAAGCCGCGGCGGCTTTACGAGCAGGATCCAAGCCCGCTCTGGTGGGCGGGAACGCTCTTCTGGTTTCGACCTGACGGGCCGCCGAAATTTCCGGTTATTCCGGCGCCGACAGCCTGATGGACCTGCCAGTCGCACCGCCTCGCAGACTTGTGGCTGACAAGGAATATAGTGACAGGATACGGGAGAACCTGATTTTCGAGGAATTCTTCCTGTTATTCCGCCGTGTTCAAACAGCGCAGAGGGTATTCCCTGCGATTTCCGTCGTTACCGGGATCGAAACCGTATCGAACGGATGTTCAGCAGATGGAGCCGAAATCTGAAAATGTAAATTCAAACATCAACACTGCTCTGTTCTTCAGAGGAATAAACATCCATGATTCCTCTGAACGCAAGCCATGCCACATAGTCAGACCCTACTGACGCCTTTACTTTGCGCGCTTCATCGTCTGACAGTGGATAAAGCTGACCGGCGCTGCTTGCGAGCAGTTGTATCTCACAGCATCTCTCCATCGAGATAAAACGGTAGCATGCTGCTTCAATCGAACTTCCGGTGGTCAGAAGGCCGTGATTCTGCATTATAGCATGCCGGGCCTTCCCAAGTGACTTTCCTATACGGGTACCTTCATCATCCGACAGAACGACGACGTCACCCCGGAAGAGAATATGGTTTTCAAAAAAGGCACAGGCCTCCTGATTAACAGGCAGCAAATACTGATTGAGCGCGGACATTGCGCGACCATACGTTGTATGAGTATGCACGGCAGCGACCACATCCGGATTTTCCCGATGAATGCCGCAATGAATGGCAACAGCAGCTGCATTAACCGGCCCGTCTCCTGAGACGACCTCGCCATTTTTGCTGATACAGATTAAATCGTTCGCCGTAATTCTGGAAAAATGGACAGCATAGGGGTTAACCCATAGCCTGTCGTGGAACTCCGGGTCGCGAACAGTAATGTGACCGGCAATTCCCTCGGCCAGTCCAAGACGTCCGAATACCCTGAACGCCCTGGCAAGCGTGTTCCTGCAATGAGCACGTTCGTCCTGAAAAGAACTAAATACCCGGGGCCTGGGCAGAGCCCCTCCCAGAGGCATGGGAATGTCAGGAAATACAGGGGAAGCCAATTCCGGATCTCCTTTATCTGTCAGGCGTGGCGGCCGTCACAGGTGTTCTGACCTGGCGGGCAAGGAACAGGACCACAAATGCACTCGCGCCCATGCAGCCAGCAATGACGCAGAATGGTATATTGTAAGAACCGGTTGTCTCTCTCATTGCACCGACGAATGATCCGACCACGATCCCTGATGACACGCCAATACTTGTGATTAATGCCAGGGCCGCTGCCTGGTCATGCTTCACCATCATGGCGGGTAATTGCCAGAACGTACCGATAGCACATAGACAACCCGTAGTACTCATGGAAAGGAAAGTCATAATCCCGCCCGCAGACGGAAGCCATGGTGCCGCTGCCAGAGAAAGAGCACTTACAAGCATAGGGCTGACAATGAACGCGATGTGGAAGTTCCGTTGTCGAACATATCTGCCCCATATCCACATTCCCATAATCGAAGCCATAAACGGCAAAGCAGAGAACAGACCGATCTGCAGTGTAGTCAAATTATCGGATACATTACAAAAATCATTCACCACCTGAGGAATGAAATACAGAATTGTAATGAGAGTGGAATTTAACCCAAAATAAACACTTCCGATCAACCATACGCGTGTATCCGTCAGTGCGGATTTTCCGGAAACGCTTTGAATTTCATCCTCTTGTGAGCTTTCCAGGCAGAGTGCCCGCCGGATCTCCGCCGCCTCGGCGGGCGTTAGCCAGCGAGCTCTTTCAGGTTTGTCCGGGAGTACCAGAAATACGGTCGCTCCAAGCAGGATCGCTGGAATCCCTTCCAGAAAAAGCATACTGCGCCATCCACTCAGCCCCATAATCGAAACATGTTGCATTAAGAAGGTGGAAAGTGGAGCACTCAGTATACCGGAAGCCGGTATCGCCATTGTAAAGATCGTCGCAAACCACACCCGGTCGCGAGACGGGAACCACACGGTAAGGAAATACATTACCCCGGGAAAGAAACCGGCTTCTGCCGCTCCCAATATAAATCGCGTGATATAAAAAGATTTGTCGTTATTCACCAGACATGAGATCGACGATATAATACCCCATGATATCATAATTCTTGAGAGCCATATCCGCGCACCCAGTTTACTCAGAATGATATTGCTCGGAATTTCGCACAGGATATAACCGACAAAGAAAAGACTCGTTCCGGTTCCATATTGTGCAATACTGAGATGAATTTCCTTATTCATGACCAGTGATGCGTAGCCCATGTTTGAGCGGTCCATCTGGTTCACCATGTATATGGCAACCAGTAACGGAGCGAACCGCCAGCATAATTTTTTACTCAATACCGGAGATAACCCGGCCTGGCAGGAGGAAATTTCCAACACCGGAACTTTCTGTGAAGCAGCGGAAAACATGCGATCAGCAGGCCGATAAACTATTCCCGCCTTGCAACGAAAACGATAAAAACATGCCTCATACAGGAGAGCAAGCTATCACTTCTCAGAAAATGTCGCGCCAATGTGATATTGTACCGGAGTGCACTGTCTAAAGATTATTCGGGAGCAGAAATTTCAGGTCAGATTGTGATTCTGAATTTAATCGTAACGAATCTAAGGTCCGGCCAGACCGAAGTGCCGACAATCTCACCCGTCACAGTTATTAATTTTTCGAGCAAAAATCTTAAAAATTACGCAAAGGGCGGAGCTTTATGAAAATGGTAGCGGATGTAGCGGCCATGTCTGCCATGATGGAACGTATTGTGTCTCCCTGGAGCACATCCGGACCCGGCGGTGCAATCCTGGTTTTCGACCGGTCAGGGTACCGTTTTTCAGTTTCCGGCGGCCTGGGAGATCTGGCACAGGAGTCGGCGTTTGATGAAAACACAGTAGTACGGCTTGCCTCGATCACCAAACATGTACTGGCAGCTATGGTCCTGTCCGCAGCCAATCAGATCGGACTGGAAGACCCTCTTCTCCTGCATCTGCCGGAGTTGCAGCCCGAAATCGGGATGGTGAAAGTCGCTCAGGCGCTGTCGATGACCGGAGGGCTGCCAGATCTGCGAGAGTGCCTCGGCCTGCAGGGGCTTTTCTTCAATTCCAGATGTGAAATACCGGCCGCCTGTAAGCAGCTTACGTTGCTCGACCGGCTGAATTTCCAGCCGGACACGGAGTTGTCGTATTCCAATACCGGCTATCGCCTCGTCGAGACTGCACTGGCGCGCAAGGGGCTGGATTTCGCCGGGTTCGTCGAAAGCCATGTCAGGCGTGGAGCCGGAGCACCACTTTATACACCCGAAATCTGGGGTGACACCGTAGCTGGCCTGGTGCCAGGCTACTGGGAGACGGAACGCGGCTGGCAGCCTGGCGATCAGGGCATGCCGTTATCGGCCTCAGGTTGTCTCTGTGGATCGGCCAGCGCATTGGCGGACTGGCTGAGGCATCTGATTGCCGGACAGGGCAGTCTGGCGACCCTGTTCAGCCAGCTGGCCGTTCCACGGACCCTGCTGAACGGACGCTGTCCGGATTACGGGCTCGGGCTTTATCGTATGACGGTGCAGGGGCGTACGTTTGTCGGCCACGACGGATCATTGCCCGGCTACAAAGCCTGTTTCCTGATCGATCCGGCATCGGGCTGCGGTGTTGTTGTGACTTCGAATCGTGAGGATACCGCTGCCAGAACGATTGCCAGATCTGTGCTGACGGCCGGTTTTGGTCTCACTCTGCCTGATCCGGTCAGTCCGGGATGGGCATCGCCAGGCTTCTATGTCGACGAAAGCGGCACCCGCTGGATCGAGGTCAGAGAGCGCAGTATTGTACATATGGGAGCTGAGGAGCCGTTATTTTGCTCCGATGAAGATAAGGCGATTTCCGTTAATCCGACAGCGCCGGTCAGCCTGCGGTCGGTGGCGGGGCATCTGGCAGGGGAGATAGGCTTCTCTCCGATGCATTTCGCGCCCGCATTGCCAGGGACGAGTCCGGATGTCAGTGCCCTTGATGGGATATGGATTATTCCCGGTCAGGGTGCGCTGCTGGAGATACGCGATGGGGTCCTGATTCAGGGGACAGGTCCGCAGCGCAGCCGGATGACCCTGCGATCACTGGGTCGCGGTCTCTGGCTGTTTCGGCGCGATGATGGTCCATGGTCCGTTGAGGTTCGCCTGAAACGGCTGTCGTGTGATCAGATAGAACTGGCTACGGCGCGGGCGCGTTCGGTGATCTACGAGCGCCTGACCATAGTATCGGCTGGCGGGATGAAAGAAACCGCTCAGGCTCCTTTGATCTCTGTGTAGGATTTTGATTCAGGGTTTGTGAAGAGACCGGAGATGGATGCCCTGGAGGAGAAAAGGATAAAACTCTGCATTCCGGGGCGAAAGTCATGCGCCAGGCCCGTCAGATACGATAAACGGCGTTATAAACTCGACAGTTGCGTTGCGATTATATTTGGCACAGGCCAGAAACCGGCCACTTGTCGCAACGCACTATAACAGATGTCGCACGGTCTTCTTCTCTGCCGTCTGCTTTGTACCGTCCCCGACTCTGTAATCGCCTGTTTGCCTGGATACGTTATCGAATCGATAAGTTTCCATGAACAGAACCGAAAACACTCTGCCGTGTCCGATTTCAGCTCACCAAAATGTCATGGTCAGAGAATTCACCAGATCAGCGGTTTTCTGGCGGAAATCTGCGCATTTTTCCCCGGATGACAATCAATCGTCTGTTTAAATTATAGTGCTCTGATGCCGCGATAATTACGTTGCGTTATAAAAATAACATGCTTATTTTGATATCGAGATAATACGTGAGGCATCCCCGGCAGGTCTTAGTGGCTCTTCCCGACAGAAAATAAAATTCGGTCTTTCATCGAAATGATCGTCTATCTGAACATATGTGCCTCCACTCATGCATGTGAGAGGCTGCTTAAAACAGGAGAACAGGCGTTGCGCAGAGTTGCTGTTCCAGTCATTGCTTTTTTTGCCGGACTTCAGGTCGCTGCTGCTAAGGCTGATACCGTTGTGGTGACGGCTGCGAGCATGATTGACGTCGTCAGTGGAAAAGAAATCAAGAATCCGGTGGTGGTGATCAAAGACGGCAGAATTTCTTCTGTCTCTGCACAAAAGACGTCCATGCCGGCGGATGCCCGCCATGTTGATCTGCCTGGGATGACTTTGCTGCCGGGTCTGATCGATATGCATGTTCACCTGACGAGTTCACCGGAAATAGGCGGATACAGAAGACTGGGATACACCAGTAATTTCTGGACCGTAATGGGTGTCGCGAACGCCCGGAAGACACTTCTTGCCGGCTTCACGACGGTTCGCAATCTCGGCTCTGCCAATTACGACGATGTTGCACTGAAGCAGGGTATTGAAGGTGGCTATGTTCCCGGGCCGCGTATCATTCCGGCAACGTATATGATCTGTGCCACCGGCGGCCACTGTGATGTGGAAGGCTCGTTGCCACCGAACTATTCCGTTCCCCGTCCCGGTGTGGTCGATGGACCGGATGAGATCCGGCATGCTGTCAGAATGCTGCGAAAATATGGTGCAGAGGTCATCAAATTTTCCGGCACCGGTGGAGTCATGTCAAAAACTGATCCCGTTGACCGTGAGCAGTTTTCCCTTGATGAGATGAAGGTTCTGGTGGAAGAGGCGCACCGCTGGGGCATGAAAGTCGCTGTGCATGCTCACGGGACTCTGGGTATCAATGACGCCCTGCGGGCCGGTGTGGATACGGTTGAGCATGCCAGCCTCACCGATGCAGAAGGTTATCGTCTTGCAAAGGCTAATCATGCCTGGCTCGACATGACACCTTATACATCGACCTATGTCCTTGAACTGGGCACAAAAAATGGTGCTTTTCCGGAATCTATGCAGAAAGCCCGAATGGTGGTGGATGCACAGGAACGGGTGTTTCGCGGCGCCCTCGCCGCTGGCGTCAGGATGATCTACGGCACCGATGCGGGCGTATTTCCCAATGGCGACAATGCCAGACAATTTCCCATCATGGTGAAATGGGGCATGTCACCGCTTGAGACTCTGCGGACAGCTACGGTGAATGCTGCTGAAGCTCTTGGAAAAGAGAAAGATCTCGGTGCGATCAGTGAAGGTCACTACGGTGACATGATCGCGGTCAAGGGGAATCCACTCTCTGATATCAGTGTTCTGGAACATGTCGACTTCGTTATGAAGGGAGGGCAGGTCGTGAAGGGAGCAGGCGCACCGCAATAGCGGCAGGACCGGTACGGGACATACTTTCAGCAATACCCATCTGATAAACCTGAAAGCCTGAAAGAGAGAACAATGAAGAGTTCATACAAAAGTAAATATGATCCGGGTCGTCTCTCACCCCTGTCGTTTTGCCTGATATTGATTACCGGTACATCCGGTGTCGCGATAAGTACGCATGCTCACGCCGCATCGTCTGTATCCGGCGGTAATGCGAAAGTTGCACATGCCCGCACCGGTGCAAATACCGTCCGCCACTCAGATAATGCTGTCCCGGTTTCACGTCCGGCAACCCGGACTGCGGGCCAGAATGCGGCGAAGCATCTTAAGGCCGGATCGGAAACCGTTTCTGTTTCCGGTGTCCGTAACGCTTTTCATTTCAGTGCTGCTCAGCGTTCACCTGATTCCGATACCCATATTACTGCCGACCGCCTCCGGCAGCAGGGTGTTGTGAGCGTTCTGGATCTGCAGAATCTGGCTCCAAACGTTACGATACAACGGGAAAATGGCGGCGCTACCGTGAATTTCTACATTCGCGGTATTGGTATGGCTGACCTTACCCAGAACAATACCCAGTCCGTCATGACTTACGTGGATGATGTCGTCTATCCCATGGCGTCCATGATGTCCGGGCAGATGTTCGACGTAGCCGGCGTTGATATCAAAGCGGGCCCGGTCGGGACTGAGCATGGGCAGGCCGATACGGGTGGCGAAATCAATATTCGTACCAATGATCCAACCAGTACATGGCATGCCGGTATTACGGAAGACATTGCGAGCTATGCCCGGAGTAAGACGGATTTTTACATTTCCGGCCCGATTGCCCATAACCTGTCTTTCCGTATCGCCGGTCAGACCCTGCAAGGCGGTGGCTGGCAGTATAACCCTACCAACGGAGCGCATCTTGGAGATGCGAATGAAGGTGCACTCCGGGCAAAGCTGAAGTGGACGCCGGACGAAAAAACTGAAGTAAAACTGACCGGTCACTGGGTTCAGGATAATTCCGAACTCGTCAATGGCACATCCGCGGTGAACTCCCTCGCTACCCGTCCGGTCAATGTGGTCAGCCTGGGGGGCACCGCGTCGCCGGCTGGCAGTTATGTATTGCCCTACGGGCAGACAGAATGGAGCATGAATCCCGCTTTCGCTAAAATTGTCGGAAGAAGTGCAAGTATGAAACCCAGCGAGCATAACACGCTGTGGGGGGCAAATCTTTACTTTGGACGCGATCTTGGTTTTGCGAAGCTTGAGACTCAGAGCGCGTATATTGCAGAACGCCGTGGCGAATATACTGACGCCGACGCAAGTGCGTGGAATACCGGTGACGCGTATCGCAATGTCAATGCGAACTCATTCAGCCAGGAAGTTAAGCTGCATTCTCTGAATATCAATGACCGTTTCCAGTGGACGGTCGGAATGCATTATAACAGGTACCAATCCTATCAGCAGATGTGGTTTGATTTCAGCCAGTATACTCCAACTCGTGGATATCTGTCCGAAACCGCGTTTCACGACAACCAGCAGACGTTTGCGCAATATGCACATCTGTCTTACAGGCTGCCGCATAATATAACGATTTTTGGTGGTATAAACCACGAAGCTGATGATCGTCAGCTCAACAATCTCACGACAACTCATTATGCCGGCCCATATACATGCACTGGCAAAGGCCTCTGTCAGGCCGTTACAGATGTCGAGGCTTTTACACCGTCCGGTTCGGCATCAAATCAGTTTTCCGGTGTTCTTGGCATCCAGTATCAGATCACCCCGCATCTGCAGACCTACTTTAAAGTCAGTAAAGGCTTCAAGCCTGGCGGCTTTACGGCCAATAATACAGTGGTTCAGGCTCAGCTCGAGCCAATGAAACCTGAAACGGTCCTGGCGTACGAAGCCGGCTTCAAGGCTGATCCCATTCCGAATGTTATGCGTCTGAATGCTGCTGCATTTTACTATGATTATCATGACCAGCAGATTCTGACGTCGTTCGTGGTTCCGAGTTACGGACCTTTGGGACGGTTCACGAACGTTCCCAAATCTGAGATATGGGGCATAGAATTCACGCTCGAACTCCATCCGTTCAAACATATATTTATTACGGAAAACTTTGGTTACGAACGTGGAGTTTACCAGGACTTCCAGAGCGTTAACAGTGCTGCGGTGAACAAGTATTATGCAGCTACGGGAATCTGGCAGCCAATCTATACAAGCTATAGTAATACTGACTCTGGCATTCCAAAGATGACCACGAATGGTACTGCGGATTACCGGTTTAATCCTGTCCGGTCGCATGAACTGGAAATCGGTGTAGACTGGCAATATCGTGATACGCAGGCGCTTATCCCAGGTGGATTTGGCAACTATGGTTATCATCTGCCGGCTTATTTCCTGCTTGGCGCCCATATGACGTTCCGTCCGGTTAACAGAAGATGGAGCGTTACGGTTTATGGTACCAATCTGGCTAACCGGCAGTATTATGTCAGCGGTGGTGCCGCGACTGTTTCTGAGTTCTGGATTCCTGGCACGCCCCGGTTCATCGGCGGCCGCTTTGGTGTGGATTTCTGATGATTCCCATGTAAGCACCTTCCGGGTGACACATCTGATTCAGTCCTGATGATACCGAGAAAGTCGCAATCGTCAGGCGGGACGTCTGCCTGTCTCAGTCTGGCAGATTATCGCGCTCTGTCAGCCCGGAAGAATGCAGAAAAGGTAAGATGTATGCGTCCTTCTCTTCTTATTGCCGCCTGTCTTGCGGCACTTTCTCCCGTTGCGATATCCGTCGGCAAGGCGGCGACTACGTCCGGCACCGCTCAGACTCTGTCGCCCGATCAGCAGAAATTTCGCGATCTTTACAAGATGCTGGTCGAGACCAACACGGAATTCTCGTCAGGAAGCTGCACACTTGCAGCTAAGCGTGTTTCCGATCGTCTCAGATCTGCAGGCTATCCTGCCAAGGATATCAGGCTTTTCAGTGTGCCGGAACATCCGAAAGAAGGCGGCATCGTCGTGACGCTGCCCGGGAGTGATCCTTCCGCACGTCCTGTTCTTCTGCTCGCGCATCTGGATGTTGTGGAAGCGAAACGTGAGGACTGGGTACGCGATCCGTTTACTCTGATCGAAGAAAACGACTATTTTTATGGACGCGGCGCCTCTGATGATAAAAGTCATGTGGCGATCTTCACTGATACGATGATCCGTCTGAAGGAAGCAGGTAAAACCTTCCCCCGCACTCTTAAAATGGCACTCACCTGTGGTGAGGAAGCTGGCGGCCCCTTCAACGGCGCCCGATGGCTGGCTGAACAGCATAAAGACTGGATCGATGCGGCTTTTGCTCTCAACGAAGGCAGCGTTGGGTTAAGGGATGCAAACGGTAAGCCAATATCCCTTGGTTTTCAGGATGGCGAAAAGGTTTACCAGGATTTCCAGATTGAGGCCACGAATCCAGGAGGGCACAGCAGTCGCCCCCGGCCCGATAATGCGATCTATAGTCTGGCCGAAGGGCTGGTTAAACTTTCTCACTATGACTTTCCGGTCGAATTTAATGACGCGACCCGTGCATTTTTCACCGGGACCGCAAAGCTGCATGGTGGTGAAGAGGGTGACGCCATGCTCAGACTTGTGAAAAATCCGAACGATAAAAAAGCGAATGCCATCGTATCAAAAGACCCGACCTTTCATTCGATGCTGCGGACAACCTGCGTGGCAACGAGACTGTATGGTGGTCATGCCAATAACGCTCTCGCTCAGCGTGCCGCAGCGAATGTGAACTGCCGTATGTTCCCTGGTGACAGTATAGAAAGCGTGCGCCAGCAGCTGGAGGCGGCTGTGGCCGATCCGGCATTGAAGGTGACACCGGTTGGTGAGATCAGCCCGACCCCGCCGCCGCCGCCGATGACACCGGAAGTTTACGGCACAGCGAAATCTGTCGCTGAAAAGCACTTCCCCGGTGTGCCGATGTTGCCGGCGATGAGCACAGGAGCGACCGACGGACGCTATCTCACTGCTGCCGGGATTCCAACTTATGGTGTGCCTGGTCGTTTCTCCGATCCTGATGGAAACGGCGTGCATGGTCTCAATGAACGTAAATCCGTCAGTGGTCTCTATGCGGAGCGCGATTATCTCTATGACCTCATCCAGCAATATCTGAGCATAAAATAAAATCGGGGCTCATCGACTGTCTCAGCACGATGCAGTCGATGACGTATCGACCCGATATATACGCCATAGCAATGATCCATGCCTGTTCTGCACGAATGATACGTCTTTGCATCGAGGTGAGTAGTGTTGTCATATGTCCGTATTGGCAATCAGAAACAGCCGGATGCATGGGCTGCCAGTATGGTGATCATAACAACAGAGAACCTGTCTGATCGAAGAATTGTGAACTCCAGTAATCCCATGGGAGACCACAGATGATAAATGCAGAGAGCAGGCAGAATGCAAAAACGATCATAGCTGCGGCTTGTATCGGAAATTTTCTTGAATTCTACAATTTCATGGCATTTGCTTTTTTTGCACCGATGATCGGTCATGCCTTTTTTCCTTCAGGGAATCACCTCGCCAGTCTTCTCTATTCGCTGATGACCTTTGCTGTAGGATTCTTCGTCCGGCCTGTCGGAGCGGCTGTGGTGGGAGCCTACGCCCGTCAGCGAGGACAGCGTGCTGCCCTCATGCTCACATTCGCTCTCATGGGTGCAGGATCATTGCTTCTTGCTGCGACGCCTTCGTCAGAAAAGATCGGTCTTCTGGCGCCGGCACTCATAATTTTTGGTCGTATGCTCCAGGGATTTTCTGATGGCGGCGAGGTCGGTCCTGCGACAGCTCTGATTTTCGACGCAGCGCCGGAAGGTCTGGGAGGTATTCTGGGGGTGATGCAATACATGACCCAGCTTCTGGGTTCTCTGGTTGCTGTCGTTCTCGGACTGACGCTCTCACTGACTCTCTCGCATGACGCGCTTTATTCATGGGGCTGGCGCGTTCCGTTTTTCTGCGGTCTTGCCATCGTGCCTGTCGGAGTTCTGCTGCGCCGCCGCGCCATTGCGTTTGATCATGCGGCGCCGCTTCGTCCGGAGATCGAAAAGACAGATCGTGCGATCCTTCGCCGTGCTGTGCCGCTGGTTTTCCTCTCCATAACCAGTGGCACTATCACGACCTATCTGCGCAATTTTGGCGTAAGCTACGCTGTATCCGTATTACATCTGTCTCCTGCGGTCGGAATGACAGGAATGGCGGCAGGCCTCCTGACTGGAAGCGCCGCACTCATCGCCAGCATGAAAATCGCGGCGCGCAGCATTGATCCGCGGCCTTTTGTAATAGTCGTGGGGCTGTTCACAGCTGTCGTGAGCGTGCCGTTGTATTATTTTGCGATTCATTCACCCGGTCTTACCAGCCAGTTACTGCTGAATGTCGCGATGTTTGGTCTGTCCAGCCTTGTCAATGCCTGTATCTGGCAGGTCGTGCTGGAAGCCCTCCCCGCACGAAGCCGCTCGTTTGTATTTGGCCTTGTCTATGCTCTGGCTGTCTCCAGCTTTGGCGGGCTCACGCAGCCTTTTATCACCTGGCTGGTGGTTGTGACCGGAGATCCGGTTGTGCCCGGCTACCTCATGGCTCTGGCGGTTCTCCTGGGGCTTATTCCCTATTTATATCTCTACGCCATGGCCAGGGGAGCCTCAGTGAGAAACCACATGGCAGCCGGCTCGTCGTCCAGCCTGAAAACCATGAAAGAGGAGCAGATTATGGCACGGTAGTCACAGCAACCCGCATTCTGTCTGTCATCAGAATCCATCCGAAAGGTCGGCCCACAAATGAGTCTTTCCGCACTTGAAACCATAAAAGAGAGGCGGCCCGAGTTCGATGCGATCCGGCACGATATCCATGCTCATCCGGAACTCGGTCTTGAAGAACATCGCACTGCCGAACTGGTCGCCTCAAAACTTGAGTCGTGGGGCATCGAGGTTCATCGGGGGATAGGAAAAACAGGTGTCGTCGGTGTGCTGCGTCGCGGAAACGGCGACAGGGCTATAGGTCTGAGAGCAGATATGGATGCTTTGCCGATGAGCGAAGCTTCCGGCAGGGCATGGAGCAGCACGACGCCCGGAATGATGCATGCATGCGGTCATGACGGTCACACAACAATGCTTCTGGCAGCAGCGCAGTATCTTGCTGATACACGCAATTTCAGCGGGACAGTAAATTTCATTTTTCAGCCGGCGGAAGAGGGTCTTGGCGGTGCGCAGGCCATGCTGCGTGACGGACTGTTCGAACGATTTCCATGTGATTCGGTTTACGGACTGCATAACCAGCCGGATCTTCCGGTCGGTGAATTCCTTATGACACCTGGTCCGGCAATGGCGGGAGGCGGGTTTTTCGACATCATCCTGACCGGGGTTGGCGCGCACGCAGCAAGACCACAGGCGGGAGTCGATCCGGTTATCGCGGTCTGTCAGCTTGTGACAGCTTTGCAGACGATTGTGTCCCGGACTGTCGCTCCGGGAGATCCTGTTGTGCTCAGCATCACCAAACTCGGCGGCGGAGATGCCTATAACGTTATTCCGCAAACCGCTTCGTTTGGTGGTACCTATCGGTGCATGAGCCGCACGACGATGCAACAGGTACGTGAGCGCATAGAACGAATGACACATGAGCTGGCTGCCGGTTTTGGCGTGAAAGCGGAAGTGAAATTCGGAGAAATATTCGCGCCACTCATCAACAATCCGAAGAATACTGAGCTGGCCGCTGAAGTCGCAGCCAGTATTGTCGGTGCGGATGCGGTCAATGCCCGGGCGCCGGCGGTGACCGGATCGGAGGATTTTTCGTTTATGCTCGAAAAGGTCCCCGGAGCATTCATCAGAGTTGGAAATGGCCATACTGCAGGGCTGCATCATCCGGCTTATGACTTCAATGATGAAGCAATTCCATATGGAGCAGCACTGCTCGCGGGACTGGTCGAAAAATCCTTGTCGCAGGATACGTTCGAATAGCCTGCAGCCAGTCGGAAAACCATAACCCTGTGTCGCGATGCGATCACGTGGTTCAGACATCGAAACGGAGAATCATTATGATGAAAAATACCGATTCTGTATGGGAATATGTCGATAAATGCAGCAAACCCGCAATCGAACTGAGCGACGCGGTCTGGAGCGTACCTGAACTGAATTTCGGTGAATTCCGCTCCTGCGCGCTGCACACGAAAACACTCGAAGAGACAGGTTTTCGTGTCACAAAAAACGTGGCCGGATTACCAACCGCTGTCATGGGTGAAGCAGGAGAAGGTGGTCCGGTTATCGCCTTCCTTGGGGAATATGACGCACTGCCGAATCTGAGCAATGAGGCCGGTGTAATGGAGCACAAACCGGTGCCGGGAGATAACAATGGCCATGCCTGCGGCCATAATCTTCTCGGTTCGGCGGCGTTTCTCGCGGCGTCTGCGCTGAAAGACTGGCTCAGCGCAAACAATATTCCTGGTCGTGTCCGTTATTACGGCTGTCCTGCCGAAGAAGGCGGGGCCGGCAAAAGTTTTATGGTTCGCGCTGGGGTATTTGACGACGTCGATGCGGCCATCTCTTGGCATCCCATGTGTTTCACCGGAGTTTTTCCTCCCTCCTCTCTCGCCAATATCAGGATTGATTTCACATTCGAGGGAAAGGCCGCTCACGCAGCAGCAGCGCCTCATCTTGGCCGTTCGGCTCTTGATGCCGCCGAAATCATGAACATCGGCGTAAATTTTCTGCGCGAACATATGCTTCCCACATCACGGATTCATTACGCTTTCCTGGATGCCGGAGGTACTGCTCCGAACGTCGTGCAGTCAAAGGTCGTGATCCGCTACACGGTCCGGGCGCTTGAACTGGGAGATATGCTTGAACTCGCCGATCGTGTCAGAAAAGTCGCAGCGGGTGCGGCGATGATGACTGAAACGAATGTGAGCGAGGAGATCGTGAGTGGTATGGCAAATCTCCTGCCCTGCCCTCCGCTTGAACGCGCAATGTACGCTAATTTTGAGCGTCTCGGGCCGCCGCCTTTCGATGACGACGATCGCGCCTGGGCCCGTGAAATGCAGAAGACATTCCCGCCCTCGGACATCCAGTCTGCTTTCCGTGCTGTCGGGCTGACTCCGCGTGATACACCTCTCGCCGATTTCGTTCTCCCGCTGAGCGAGGGCCGGGGATCAATGGGCTCGACTGATGTGGGTGACGTCAGCTGGACAGTCCCTACTGTTCAGGCTCTTGGCGCTACCTGCACGATTGGAACGCAGCTTCACTCATGGCAGATGACGGCGCAGGGTAAATCCACTGTTGCTCATAAAGGTATGGTTCACGTCGCCAAGATCATGGCCGCAACCGGTGCTGATCTGATCCGCGATGAGACTCTCCTCGCCCGCGCTAAACAGGATCATGCGGAGCGACTCAAAGTGCAGCCTTATATCAGCCCCATTCCGGAAAATGTTGAGCCTGATTTGCAGCCCGCACCGCAACAGGCCGCATGATCCTGACAGGTTCAGACCTGTTAGTCTCCTGAACTAATCGATGAACGCTGACTCACAGGTCCGTGTATTAAAAAGCCTGTGAGTCAGGTGCAGCGGACTGATCCGTTTTTATTTTGATGCGTGGAATGCCGGATAATAAAAAGGCGATTTAACTGAAATTATTCGTCGGGTTCATGCAATCATTTCGAAATCAATATGTTTTACTGTGCATGGAGAGAAAGACGTTGCGAAAGGTAATTGTTGCTGCTTTGCTCGGGCTTGTCGCCAGTCATACGACGATCGCTGCGCACGCAGACACTGTCGTGGTAACAGCCGACAATATGATAGACGTTATTTCAGGAAAGGTCGTCAAAAATCCCGTTATTGTAGTTAAAGATGGACGGATTTCGTCTGTTTCCACCCAGAAAACGTCAGAACCCGCAGACGCGCGCCATGTGGATCTGCCTGGCATGACTCTTTTACCCGGCCTGATTGACATGCATGTTCATCTGACCTTCGGACCGGAAATCGGCGGGTATAAAATGCTCGCCTATACAGATAATTTCTGGACCGTAATGGGTGTGGCGAATGCCAGGAAAACCCTGCGTGCGGGCTTTACCACAGTCCGCAATCTCGGGGCGGGAAATTATGATGATGTGGCTCTGAAGCAGGGCATTGAGGGCGGCTATATCGAGGGGCCGCGTATTATTCCCGCAACCTATATGATCTGTGCAACGGGAGGTCATTGTGACGAGGAAGGCTCTTTGCCTCCGAACGTCTCTATTGTGCAGCCGGGCGTGGTGGATGGGCCGGAACAGATCCGTCACGCGGTCAGAACGTTAAGAAAATATGGTGCTGAAGTCATTAAATTTGCTGGCACTGGCGGTGTTATGTCAAAAACCGATCCGGTCGATCGCGAGCAGTTCTCTCTGGAAGAAATGAAGGTTCTTGTAGACGAAGCGCATCGGTGGGGCATGAAGGTTGCCGTGCATGCTCACGGTACTTTGGGGATCAACGATGCACTCCGGGCGGGGGTTGATACGATTGAACACGCCAGTTTCACTGACGCTGAGGGGTATCGGCTCGCAAAGGCAAATCATGCATGGCTCGATATGACCCCGTACACATCAAACTATGTCCTTGAACTGGGTACAAAAAATGGTGCGTTCCAGGAATCAATGGTGAAAGCCCGTATGGTGGTTGACGCGCAGGAGCGGGTATTTCGTGGTGCCCTCGCGGCAGGTGTCAGAATGATTTATGGAACTGACGCCGGTGTTTTTCCCAACGGGGATAATGCGAAGCAGTTTCCCATTATGGTGAAATGGGGCATGTCGCCGATAGAAACTCTGCGGACTGCTACCGTTAATGCTGCCGAAGCGCTCGGGAAAGAAAAAGACGTAGGTGCGATCGCCGAAGGGCGTTATGGCGATATGATCGCGGTCAGGGGGGACCCTCTTTCGGATATCAGCATTCTGCAAAAGGTTGCTTTTGTTATGAAAGGAGGGAACGTGGTGAAGGAAGTCGGGACGGAGAAATGATCTGCTTCCGCGCGCTGAGTCTTCGTTCATAAAAACTTCCATGATTCGGCTCACCAAGCGGAAATGATGCCTGCAGAAAGGCGGATGTGATTTCCGAATAGTCCAATGGACGATTTCGTTTCCGCCGCCCGTTATTTGGCCGATTTTACTTTCCAGGCTCAGGACTCCTTCTTTGAGGCAGAAGGTGAAGCTTGCCGCGATATGGATTGCAGACATGAATGTGTGAGCGCAGCGGTCGTATCTGGTGGCGACGGGTCGCCAGTCTTTAAGGTTTGCGAACATGTTTTCGATCAGGTGGCGCTTTTTATACAGATGCCAGTCGTAAGGCGGCTTTGATTTCCGGTTCTTTTTCGGGGGAATGCAGACGGTGATATTCTGGTCGCTGAGAGACCGCCTGATCAGGTTACTGTCATAACCCCGATCACCGATGACTTCCTCTGTTCCTTCCGGCAGATCCGCCAGAAGGATATCTGCCCCTTTGAAGTCACTGACCTGTCCAGCGGTCAACAGCAAAAACACGTCACTCACAGACTTACCTCTATCGGTAAGACTGTGAATCACGAAACACCGCTCAGTTCAATGAATTAACAGGTCCTGAGCCTAGGGACCTCCGCTTTATACATGCCGCCGCGACTGACGTAGCTCCGCCTTGGCTCGTCTCGATACATGCGCTATGTGGAGCCTTGGGCTGAGGCTAGGTGAAACGCGCGAACCGTACTGATTTTGCAGCTTGTGCTGGCGACTCGGTTGCGGGATGGGGTGAAGCTTCGGGGTGGAATGCCTAGGCTCAGGACTCCTGGCCAGAACATGACGGTTTCAGCGAGACAGATGGCTGAGAAGAAGACGGTCGGGCATCT
>ERZ746981.355-NODE-355-length-19427-cov-13.293023_pt1 | contig 19427 bp, 12 predicted proteins | sample MGYA00374948_ERZ746981 | MGnify/ENA primary metagenome ERZ746981 (study PRJEB28757, sample SAMN06711160) | food metagenome | host: microorganism | place: China:Harbin | collected 2017-01-30 | study: EMG produced TPA metagenomics assembly of the Analysis of...
TGAATAGTGAATAGTGAATAGTGAATAGTGAATAGTGAATAGTGAATAGTGAATAGTGAATAGTGAATAGTGAATAGTGAATAGGGAGTAGGAAATAGAGAAAAGAATAGGTAATAGGAGACAGGAAATAGTGAATAGAAAAAAATACAGAGAAACACTAAACTAGTAGAAGTATACTGATAATTATAAATGGTGAAGTGAGAAGAAGAGGAAAATAGAAGCAAGTAACCGTGAACATGGTTAACGAGCAATAGTAAATACATGTAGGATACCAAAAATAGGCAAGTATGTAGGATACTAAAGATATGCTACGAACATGGAGTAAAAGAAACAGTGAACACGAAATTAGTAAAATACGAAGAAAGAATGTCTACGCAGATTTCAACAAAATATATATTGAAAGATCCACACATCATCAAGACTCCGCATGGAAGATAAATAGAATTCAAGCTTTGCAAAGATCGACGGAGTACCAAGCATGAGTAGATGCATGGGCACGTTAAATAAATTCACATGAAGATTGAGTTAAGTCAGAATAAACTTAAGTTCAAGCGCGCAAGCAAACCTGAACAAGCTAAACCGAAACTCAAACTGAAATAAAAAAGTTAAATATAAGCTCAAACCTGAACAAACAAGCTAAACGTAAACGGAAGTCTGAACAAGCTAAACGTAAGCCAATCCTAAAACCCTCTCCACAACAAGCTAAACAGATCTAAGCGATAACCAACAAGCTCAATTTGATAAATAGTAAACGGAAACCAACATAAACACACAAAGCACACCCCCTCACACCTAATCAAGGCGCGATGGATCCGGCCGCTTGGTGAACTTCAGATAAAGATCATCCTGAGGGAAAATAGTGGCGAAAACCTTGATCTTCTCGCTCTTTGGCGTGACCTTGTGCTGGAAGTCAGTGGCCAACACAGCCTTGCCGATGAAGCCCGTGAAAGATGTCACAACGTAAGTTCTGCCCAAGCAGACGTGAGTTCCGGCACCAAACACCAACCAGTTCTTTTTGGCAAGATCCGCTTTTCCACCTTTGACCCAGCGCTCGGGCTTGAACTCCTCCGGGTCATCGTAGACCTCCGGGTCGTGCAAGGCCGGGTACAAGGTGGGAATGACCATCGAACCCTTCGGTGCCGTGTACTGGTCACTGATTGGATAACTCTTCTTTGCCATATATGGCACCATCAACACCGGAGGCCGCAAACGGAGCGCCTCACGCACGCACATATTGGTGTAGGTCATCTTGTCGATGAGGTCCAAGGAAAGCGGTTTCGATGCGTCGCCGTCGCGGACCCGAAGCTGCTCCTCCCTGATTTTGTGCATAACGTCCGGCCGATCGGCGATAAACTGGTACAACCAGCAGCACAAGGACGACGAGGCATCCTGCGAGGCAAACAAGAATGTGAACACGGCCTCGGATATCTCCTTGTTGGAGAAAAGCTTGATTTTACGGCCACTTGTGCCGTTTTGCGACTCCAACATGCTCAAAACCCAGTTGTCCATCACGCAGTTTGGCTTGCCACCACCAGCCATGCGGTCCTTGGCCATCTGAGCGCATCCAGCAAACACATTCATCGTCTCGTCGGCGATCTTGCGGCCGTACCAAGTTTTGGTGTATGGAAGTATGATAGGGAAGTTGACTAACTCCAAGGCGGCAGTCACGCGGTAGTAGTTCACAGCCACCTCCTGGATCTGGTCCTCGGTGATGTAGTCGCCGCAGAAGGTCTTCAAAGAGATTGCGCACATGTACTCGCGGAATTTTAGGAAGTACTGCACGTATCCACCTTTACTCATATCCACAAACTCCTGAATGTACCTGTCCATGACCTTCTCCTCCTCCGGGATGTACACCTCCAAGGCCTTCTTCGAGAACAAGGGGTTGAGCCCCTTCCGGTAGTCCGTGTGGGCCTTTCCATCGAGGAAAACCCAGTTTGTAGGCCTCAAAATCTTTCTGGCCACGTCAACAACACACGGATGCACAAAAGATGGCGACTGCAACACTTTGCGCGCGAGGTCACGTGTCGACGCGATCACCACGAACTTGTGGAAGATCGAGACACACGAAAGTGGGCCTGACTTCCACTTGTCCATGTACTCTTCGAATTTTGGATTCATACTTTGGAAAAACGGTCCTGCAAAGGGAAGGAACTTGAACCTTGGCCCGGCGATCGACCCCTTCCGGATCTGGTACATCACCTGGTCGTACGTGATTGCCAAGATCAGCAACGTGAAGAAGATCTGCCATCCTGTTACCTGGCTCCATATCTGCTCGATGCTCGTTAGTGCACCTTTGAAATCTGCCTGCTTTATACTTTCCACAAACTGCGACAACGTGATGTTGGCACTCTGTGTTGCATTCTGGGCGAGTTCGCCCGTTTTAATTGCGTTCATTTCCGCGCCTTGGGCTTTTGAGGTTGGCAATAGGGAAAAAAATGAAAGTTAGTTAAAAGAGAAAGGTGGACCCTTAAAGGGTGCTAAATTTGTAGGGCCAAAAAAAACGGGAGGAGACGGAAACACAGAGAAAATCAAATCTGGCAGGTGACTAAACGAGCAGACAAACTGGTACGAGCTGCATGAATGCGGGATAGAGGAGGGAGGAAAAAATGAATAAAGGTAAAAAAGATGAGAAAAAATTGGAGGTAGAAAAGGGAGAAAAAATGATGAGAAGGGAGAGGTAGAATAAAGGTAGAAAATGTGTAGAATGAGAAAAAAGGTTATAAAGGTAAAAAAAAAAAGGAAAAAAGTAGAAAAAAGATAGAAAAAAGATAGAAAAAAGATAGAAAAAAGATAGAAAAAAGATAGAAAAAAGATAGAATAAATGTGGAATAAAGGTAAAATAAAATTAGATGATAGCCTGGAAAAATTAAATGCTACGAGAAGCTAAAAAATTTGATGAAAGCCTAGGAAAAATTAATGAGGGGCTGAAAGCTAAAAAATGTTAAAAAAATTTATGTCTTCTAAACGACAAATTCCGAAAGGCGCTAAGGAAAAATCACCAAAATGCTTCTGAGAACAATGCTCGGTTGGCAGATGAGATTTTTTCCGTCACTTTTTCGGTCTGTTTGTCCGTGGTTCCGCGAGGTGCCGAACGAGGAGTCTTAGTAATATTAATAATACGCGGCTAAGCATGCTTAATAGAGCATAGATAATTAAATGGATATATAGAGGCTTAACTCTGGATGTGCATCCGGGATATATAGGGGTAGATGGGGCATAAAGCAGAAGGGTAAGATGGATAAGAATAGGTGGATAAATGGATAAATGGATAAGAATAGGTGGATAAATGGATAAGAATAAGTGGATAAGTGGATAAGAATAGGTGGATAAGAATAAGTGGATAAGAATAAATGGACAGGATGGATAAGAATAAGTGGACAAGATTTGATGGAATGGATGTAAGCAGATACTAGTAGTAGGCATAGGTACTAATGTAGTAGTGAGGCAACTATTAAGGAGAGAAGCCACAATAAAGCATTCAAGCAATTAGGAAAGTATTGAGTATTGAAGTGTTGCATCTTCCTGTAATCAGGCATTCTTTGCTCAAATCAGCATCCTTCTTGCATCTAGCTTTATTTCCCCTAGCTGAACTCCTCATGTTGGCTTCTTAGTATCCTCTATTAACGCAGTCTTTTCTTAGCCTGACTTCAACACCTTTCTTAACTCTTTCCATCATTGGCTACTTAGTCACTTTCACTCCTTCCTTTATTATATTAGCTTTCTGATTCTTTCTTAACTCAGTCCTTTCAGTTCTTTTAGCATATTTCTCACTTCCTTCTTGAGCTGCTCCCTTAACTGGTTTATGTATTAGTTTTCATCCCACCCTCACGCAACACTCATCTTCTCACCCTCAAGACTCGTCCGGCACCAAACAAGACCCACCAGGACAGTGACCACGTACTCAAGCATATAAGTGTACGATTTCTCGTGCACGATGCTTAGCAGCTTGTCACTCAGGTAGTTGGCAATGGCAGTACGCCGGAGAACAAACTCAAAGATGAAGACTGCAGAGAGAAGAGCGAGGGTTGCAGCCAGGCGGATTGCAACGGTTTTGTCGCGGACATGGAGGCAGGTGTGGATGCCGTAAGCGGAAAAAACAGCAAAGGCAGCAACGATTTCGCCGAAGACGAGGTTCGAAAGCAGGTCCGCGCGGCCACCGACGATGGAGAAGATGTCTGATGATTCTAAGTCGTACACGACGAGCTGGAGGCACAAGAGGGCACAGAAAAGCCTGACTGCGAGCAGTGCACGGCGGAATGTGGGCATATCGGCCTGGCGGGCGGCCCTGGGCACTCCCAGCGGCATATACCGGGTCGAGGGTGCGTGCATGTCGAAATAGACGCCGGCCGTGAGCAAAATGAGGTTGTACGCGAGCCAGACGGTGACCAGGGTGTTGCAAACGAGCGAAACGAGACGCAAAAGCGACCGCGTGAAGCCAAACGAGTAGCCGTGGCGGTTCATGTACGAAAACTTGACAACTGCCGCCAGGAAGAGCACAGCACGGGCTGCCGTGTAAAGAAGAACCTTCCGTTGCACTATATGACGGCGTCTGGCCACCAGGTACCCGTAGCACAGGGCGAATGCCGCGTAAAGCCACAGCATCTGCCAGCAAAGCCACAAGTACCGCCAATCGCTCACGAGGATGCGGCCAAACGCTTGCCGCCAGTCCACGACGGCCATGAGGTCCTGATCGTGCCCGCTGGCATCCTTAGGGATGCCCTGTGCCCGGAGCACCAGGCAGTAGGTGCCGCTTTTCTGCACCTTGTACACGTATGGTGTCTTTTCGGCTCCCGGCACAAGCTGCCGGTGGATTATCGTGCCGCGGTTCGATTTCCGCTCGATCATCTGCTCAATCGGCATGCTACCGGGTCCCTCGGGTCCCTCCGGCTCCCCGTACCGGCAGTATCCCAGATTGGAAGCCGTTTCGTCGCAAACTTTGGCCGCCGGCACAAACGGTAGCCTCAACCGGTTCAGATCCTCACCGGACACCGCCAGAAAATCCACCGACAGCCCCTCGCTCTGCGGAAAATCCACGAATGACACGGCGACCTCGCTCGGCAGCCGCTGGTTGAACAGCCAGCCGGTGGAATGTGACACATACGCACATGACTGGAACGAATTACCGTTCTGGAGTGCATACAGGTCCGAAATTGCCCCCACGGGGGTCACAACCGCCGCCAAAAGCACCAGGGCCATCAACGCCGGCCCGCCGCGATGCCGTGCACACGATGCGGGGGTCATATCGAACTCATGGGGCCGGCTGTGTGCTGAAAGTGTGCTTTTTTGCGTTTGCGTTGCTGAAAGCTGGAATTCTCGATCTTTTTTCGATGATTGGTTCCCCTGGTCGGGTATAGCGGGTACTACGGGTATAACTGTGCACGCGTGGCTTGTCCAAGCTTGTTTGCAGTCTGCGGTTGCTCGGATCCAGAACTCACAAGTGGGCGTTGCAAATCTGCTTTTACTGAAAATCTATGAAAATCTACGAAAATCTACCGCCTGCACGCTTTGTGGCCCCAAGGATTTGCAAATGCGAATTTCATATGGGGAAAATTTGCATCATGGATTGGGTAAAAATGAATGCACGAAAATCCGAGGCCGTTTGACAGCCTGGAAGGAAAATTGGGAATAAGAATAGAATAAGAATAGAATAAGAATAAGAACCCCAAACAGCTACCAGAATTATCTCGACTCCCCAGAGTCACCAAATCCACCAAAAATAACTCGCAATCAATGAAATTATCGCAGCAATCGCGAACTCACTTGAATGCAATTTTGCTTTTCCACCCAAATTTATTTTCTCTCAATGCTTTTTTTCCTCGCTCTGCGGAAAAAGTGTCTAGCCACCGCCAATTCTGATAAGCCTCCATTGACCACGTTCAGCACTAAATGGGCAATTTCCCGCTCCATTCACTGGTCCAGGCTCATTTCCCCAATGCTCCTGTTCACTGACATTCTGTGTGTGACCCGCCATTTAATTAATTTGGTCTTACTGCAATGTTCATGCATAAATCAACGCAAAATCTCTTTTCGTCGTTCTTTATTAAATATGTCCTAAGTGGCTACCTAATTGGCTTTTTTTTTTGTTTCATCTTAATTCTCTCTTGCATTCCTCGCCACTACCTCTTCAACCAATCCACATCCTCATTCATGTTTCTTCTTTCAAAGAACATCTCTTTGTGCCAACCAATGTAAATGCTCAGCTTCTCTCTTTATTCCATTTGCCTTGTTTTCTTCTTTCTCCCCAACTCAAGGCCTGTTTTTGTTTCTATTTTAGGATCCGTGCCCAGATCTCCTCTCTGACGTTTCCCGGCTTGCTGTTGGCACTTCAAACAGTCCAGATCTGGCGTGTAAATAATGCAGGCTTGTTGCTGGCTTTGTCCGGCATGCTCGACACCCTCGTCTCCTGAAATTTTTTTCTGCAATTTCCCGCACCTCCTCTATTATTCGGCATGATCGTCGATTTGCTACCTTTTTGTGTTTGCTGTAGCCGCTGACATTATTCCGCGGTTTAATTGGAGCAGCAATTTAATGAATCAATTAAAAACTTTTGGGAGATACGCTAAGGGAAGAATACCTATTCGAATGGGTCTAATTAAGCAATGATTAGCGTTTATGCCGCCGGAATTCAAATCTCCCATCCTGCCTAATACGGAACGCTTCTGACTCGTAGCCTGTTAATGCATGAATTGTATGCCTGATGCGATTTATAGAATTCTTCGTAGCACACGACATGTTGCAAATCATATGGAAATAATCGCAGATCTATTCTAATTGAGTCTCAAATCGAGTCTTTAAACCTTCATCCTAATTATCTACAAATCTCGATCTGCCAATTCCAAGTTACGTAAATTTCCATCCTAATTAACCCTGTCTTAATCTCCGGCCACAAAGCACAATTTCAAATCTATCTCTCACAATTTCAAATCTATCTCTCACAATTTCAAATATCATCTCTCACAATTTCAAATCTTTACTCCAGTCCAACTCTAATCCCAACTACATATCTTAAATCTCTCTCTACAACCCAAATACCTTTCAAACTCCTTTCAAAATAAGTTAATTAACTGGGCTCAGCTATAAAATAAATAGAAGCAAGTTCTGCTCACTGCTTAGCGTAGAAAAGAGCAATGAGTGCCAAAAGAAGAGCAGTAACTGCAAACAAAGGAATTTGCGACTGTTGGGAACCCTTGGAACCTTTCTCATCACTGCTTGAAATACCAGTAGGAAGATCTCCATCCAATTTTCCAATCTTTAGACCACTAAGAATCTCCCTGGCCTCATCAGAGTGACCAATATCATCAAATGCATCTGTGGCATCTGTTCCGGCAACATCATGTAAGACTTCCTCGCCACCTGGGTGCTCGTCAACAAATTTAGTAGCATCGTAAACATCACCGTCAATAATCAGCCACAAATCGCCTTCTTTCTGGTGCTTCAACACCTCTTCTGCCTTGATGAGTCTCTCACCTGATTTGGTAGCTTCTGCCATTTTGATTTCTATTTTATTCCAGTCTATTTAGCGTCTAATATGTGTTTTAATCCAAGCTCAAAGAAGAGACTAGTTTTGGTTAAAGGGTGAGAATTCCCTGTTATCTAATTTTTTTTTCTTCCTTTTTAACTTTTTTTGAGGTCCTTGCAATTTTTGCTTCATGCACAATCTCGCGTTTCGCTCGTATAACCAGCAAAGAATTTTTCAGGTAGTGCGAATTTAGAGATTAATCTTGTTGTTTGAAAAACAGGCGCTACATCAGGAGCATAGAGCATGGCGGATGAAAGGAAATAATGCCATTTGACACTTTTTCTCTTGAAATCCATCTGAAAACTACTTGTATTTGTATGTAGTAGTATCTGCTCGTATTAGTATGTAATAGTATCTGCTCGTATTTGCTTCTGAAAGCTACTTTGTGCATGGATGAATGCTTTCAATAAGAACATACAACATTTGCCTAAACTGGAAGAGATAAGTTGTTCCTGTGAATGAGAAATATACACTCAACTTAACGCCAATTTCTTGAGTATCAGCAATAAGAATAAGCTCGCAATATTCGAATCTATTAAACGCTGAGTATAATGATGATACAAATTATATTTTGATCTGGCGCTAACTCTAACTCACGACTAATACATTTTGTGTCTTCACGAAGTTTACTCACATAAGTCTCATATATCTGAATTTAAATAACGATTATTTGGATTTCATTGCGTAAATTACATATTACAAGGGTAAAATGCTTCGTTGGTCAAATAAATAGCGCTAGTGGAATCAAGAAATGCACATCTCAGCTATAAACCGATAATGGGCAAATAAATAGCATTGTTGAAAACATGCTGAGTGTTACTTTAGCTGTAGATTATCATAATTCTCAATAAATCAGATTTTCGAGCACATATGTACATATTTACTTTGGAGAACTTTGTTTAGTAGAATGTACTCAAGCGTGTGGCACTGCATCAAGACAATCCCTAGAAGGTGAAAAATTAGAAAATAAAAATTATTTCTTCTTTTTTTTTTTTTTGGAAAAAATTTATCGCTCATGTCTAGTAGACCTAAAGTTGGTATATACATGTTGTAGGTCAATAAATTGGACTCAACCATATCTGAGTACATAATAACTTGCAATAATGGCAGCAAAAGGAAGAAGACTTGTTAGAAAAAGCAAAGTAGCCACAAAGGGGACCAAGAAGGCACCCGTGAAGCCAGCTGCTAAAAAAGTGAGCAAAGCTAAAAAAGCTAGCATACAGAAAGATGAAAAACCTGCAAAAGCAGTTGAGGATGAGCTAGATAAAGATAAGATTGAACTTGGAGATGATTTAACTGCTGAAGGTAGCTCAGATGAAGACGATGAGGAGGAAAAAGGCCTCTCGGATATCGAGCAAGAACTCCAGGAGGAAATGGAAAGTAAAAATTCAAAAACTACAACAACAAAGAAAGGAGTTTACAAATTAACAAAGCCTACAGCTAAAGGGAAAAGCGCAAGAAATGGCCAAGAGCAGAAGAAGTTTGGCAAAAGAGGCGTGATATATATTGGCCGTATACCGCATGGATTTTATGAGGATGAGCTTAGGAAGTATTTCAGCCAGTTTGGAGAAATCACAAGACTCAGACTCTCAAGAAACAGAAAGACTGGAAATTCGAAACATTACGGGTTTATTGAATTCTCTGATCCAGAAGTGGCTTCCATTGCAGCCGAGACAATGAATAATTACTTGTTATTTGGCCATATTCTCAAATGTGCGGTTATTCCACCAGAAAAGATCCACGATGAGCTTTTCAACGGTGCCAACACCAAGTTTACGGTTGTGCCATGGAAGGAGTTGAGTGAAAAGAAAAACGATATGCCTAAAACAGCAGAGAAGTGGGCTGAACTAGAAAAGAGGGCAGATGATCACCTAAAGCAGAAGCAGGAGAAGCTTAAGGAAGCTGGCATTGATTTTGATCTTAGCGCTCTATAGATATATATGGGTTGTTCGTGTTTGTGTAATTGTTTATTCGTATTAATTTGCGCTATATCATATTTTCTGTTGTAGCTCTATACACTGGTATTGGATTGTTTTGTATGTTCAAGGTCATTAGTTAAGTATAATTATAGAATAAATGTTGTCTTCGGTATACTTTGGTATGAATTCTGTTATTGCTTGCGGATGAAAGTGTATAAAAATAGTATCAGCTGCAACAATGATTTCCAAAGCTAAGCTTTTTGTCTGTCGAAATATACAAGTGTTTGTTTTTCACAAAATTGGGTAACTGGCCTGGTATTGATTATTGATGCCAATATTTCACATTGACTTAGGACTGGAATTAACATTTGGCTTTTCCTAATGGACTCCAAGACCTAAATAGTGGTTTTGGATAATCTTAGTGATTACAGTTCTACATTTAAGACCATTGGTATTACAATTTTAATACAGGCACAAACATTAGATTGATCTTTGAACTGATTTAGGCAGGCGACAGAGATGTGATCTGGGACAATGAAGGTTGAAGTGTGAAACGTAAATAAACAGACATAGGTATATCTACGATAATACTTTCAAGGACTCGTAATTACTCTGATTTGTCATACTATCTCAAAGGCTTTTTTTTTACGGCTGTGCATCAATTGAAGTTCGTTATGAATACAAAAAGAGTGAAATTGAGGATTAAGCGCCAGGAGGTTGATACTTGAAAGTATTGTTACTTAGTAATTACCTTTTTTGAAAAGGAAGAGATTTAAAAGAACAGCCGAATAGTTTGTTGCATAAGAGTGTAGATTGAGTAAGAAAAATAAATGAAGAAAGGATAAAGGAAAATAGGAAGAATAGAAAGGTAGAAAGAATAGAAAAAGTAGGAAGAATAGAAAAGTAGGAAGAACAGAAAAGGTAGACAAAATGAGAAGAATATAAATAATATAAAAAACAAAATAAAGCTCCAAATACAGGCTGAAGGTAATTCAATACCAAAATATCATCATTAAGTATAATCTCTCTGTATTATCACATTATCATCAAACATGTGTTCCAAGCACCGATCTAGATGAACTGCAAATTGGCCGTTCGACGCGACGATTTGCCGACTAGCAAACACCAGTCAAGAAAGTTTCAAGCAAGTCTCATGGTCCAAACCAGAAAGCAGTTTTAAAAGAGTGTTTTAGTGCACAATCCCGCTGAATTTTCATAGCAGGATATAAAGCATGATGGAAATTAAGAAGTTTGATCATCCGGTGTACCAGAAGCTTGCAGATTACAAAGTAATACTGTGCTCTACTTCTCCAAGGAGAAAAGACATACTGGCACAACTAGGATTCCAATTTGAGATTGCCCAATCGCATTTTGAGGAGAATTTGGACAAGTCAAAGTATTCCGTGGATGAATATGTGAGGGAAACAGCAACAGGGAAGGCGAAAGCAGTGTGGAATAATTTGGATAGGCGGACAAAAACAGGAAAAATACTATTGATAGCAGGAGACACTGTAGTTGAAAGTGGAGGCAAGATATATGAGAAGCCTCAGGATTATCAAAAGAACGTCGAAATGCTCAAGGAGCTGCGAGATTCAAAGAATGCTGTGAATGTGAGATCTGGGGTTGTTCTTTTGCTTGGTGATGAGAAGTTGCCGGATGGATATCAAATGGTTAGATTCAACGATAGGACTGTAGTGGAGATGAAAAATGATGTTAGTGACGAGTTTATTGAGCTGTACTGCAGAACAGGAGAAGGATTACAGGTTGCTGGCGGATTTAGGATTCAGGGATACGGGATTATGATGATGAAAGGTGTAAAAGGTGATTTTTACAACGGAGTTGGTCTTCCGTCGACAAAAACGTTTGACGAGATCTGCAAGTTGCTGGGTTGTGTGGTGTGAGACATGCGGAGATCTTAGTATTTGCATTTAGTGATAGTATGATTACAGTGAAATATACCCGGAAGTGTTGCATTATTGATTTTGCGTGAACTATGTACATACGTATATATTTATATGAGTGTGGGTAGGGCGAGAGACGCAGAAATTGGGCAAGCGCCGATAGCAAAACAAGCGCCAATAGCAAAACAAGCGCCAATAGCAAAACAAGCGCCAATAGCAAAACAAACATCATATACCAACAAATATATGAAGTGAGCAGAAAATAAGCGCCGAGTCTAATTCCAGCGGCCCAGACGCACTAAATACCCAAATTAGCCGTTTATGCAGAAGGGAACGGAGAAAGCAACTGCACGAAGTTTGGCTTTGTGGAGGTAGACGCCCATCCTAGGTAAAGAATGAATGGAATCCAACTGTAATGAACAATATCTCTGGTAGTACCCAAGACTTTTCCGAGTTTTTCTCTGGACTCCTCTGAAAGATGCAATGCGACCATTTTTGTGAAGTGTGTGTAGTGCAATAGTGAGCTCTGGTTTACAGATACGTTGTTTACACGAGTGGACGAGTTTTGTGGATTTAAGAGAGGCAGTGTTCGAAATGGTATGGCTGGTGAGGCGAGTAGGAAATAAGAAAGTAGACGGTAGAGAAAAAAAGCCGAAAAAAAAAAAAAAGAAGGGGGAAAAAAAGGTAGAACGACCAGGCTAGGAGTCAATCGACGGGTCGATCAGGGGCATTTTTTCTGTTACTTTGCGATCGTTGGAAATTTACTTTTGAAATACTGAATTCCTTTTTTCTTCCCTTATTCTTCGCCAGACCTGATGCCCCAATTCCCGGTTCGAGACCAGGCTATTCCCCGTTGGGCTTCCCCACACAGACGCGACGGCGACCGCGCATTTTTTTCACCGCTCCGCTTGTTTCGGGAAAGATTAATCCAGGACCGCGAGAAAAAACAATGGTGCGCGCATGCAGGAGGAGACTGCTCCGCAAAAATGAGCGCCGACCGATGGAGAAAGTGCGACTTTGCCGAACAGTCGGGGTCGGAATTTTTGTGGGGCCCACCTAGGCATGGACTAAGTAAGCCAGGTTATAGATGGTGGCAGTAGGGGCATTTTAAGGGTAATAATGGCAGGGAAAAGTACGGACCGGCAAAGAAACAAGAGAAAGAGCGGCATTTCCCCGCAACCCACGCTAAATGCCCACAATCCCCACCACGTTGTTAAAGTGTAATGTCAATGGTACCGCTTTCTCCGTATTGTCTAAGATTGAAAGTGCAATTTTTTTTTTTACTTGTTTGGATCGGAAGTTATTGGAACAGTGGGATGACAGGAGAAGAAAAAATGAGGAAATCAGCACTGTGGGAACAAGTAGGGGGGAAAGAAAAATAATAAAAAAATCATTCCGCTTTTTCATTCTGCATTATTATTTTTTGTTTTTTAAACTGCCCCAGTTCTCCTAATTAGCCGGGGTTGAATAACAGTTGTTTCCTTCCCCGTTTACTTCTGTTCTTTCTTCCTGTTTCGTCTTTTTCACTTCTTTACTTTCTTTCCCTTTTGCAACACCAGCTTTAGTACTAATCTCTGTTCGCCTGAATACTCCAATCACAGTGTTCTCCAGCAAGAGTCGCTTGTTTTTTTTACGCAAACCATTTTAAAGGAAAAAAAAAAGCACATCAACGTACGATTGATCTGTTGTATATACCACACCACATTCATCTACGTGCATTCCCCTATAGATCCCAAGCCATTGACCGCAATTGTCGACAGTAACAAGAGTAAACATCGACACGAGCCACGCCAGGATTGAACTTTCCGCCGCAAATCATTTGTTTTCTTAAAAAAAAAGCTTAGACTAACCACAAAGATGTCCGTCGCATTCACAGCACTAAGAATGGCCGTCAGACCGGCCCTCAGACTCCCACGTATCGCCGCCTTGCAGTCGGCTGTGCGTTTTTACGCTTCCAAGTTCCCAGACCACACCGTTATCAACATGCCAGCACTTTCTCCAACCATGGCAGAGGGAAACTTGATCGAATGGAAGAAGAAGGAGGGAGATGAGCTTGTTCCAGGCGAGGTTTTGGCCGAGGTCGAGACCGATAAGGCACAGATGGACTTTGAGTTTGAAGAGGAGGGATGGTTGGCCAAGATCCTCGTTCCCGCCGGAACTGAGGGAGTTACCGTCGGAAAGCCGATCGCCGTCTATGTCGAGGACAAGGCGGACGTTGCGGCATTTAAGGACTTCACGGCCGCCGATGCGGGAGATGCGCCAGCTGCCGCTGCGCCAGCGGAGGATGCCAAGAGTGCAGATAAGCCTGCGGAGAGCGCCGGCGCTGCAACCAGCGCACCTGCCGCAGCCACACCTGCAAAGAGCGCAGCCGCAGTTGCCGCACCGGGCGACCGCATTGTCGCCTCGCCTTTGGCAAAGACGCTTGCGCTTGAAAAAGGAGTTGCGCTAAAGGGCGTCAAGGGTACAGGACCAAACGGGCGGATTACCGCAAAGGACGTGGAGGCTTTGGCCGCTAAGCCTCAGGGCGCCGGCGCTGGCGCAGCTGCAGCTGCAGCCGCCCCCGCATTCGAGGACATTCCTTTGACAAACATGAGAAAGACCATCTCAAAGAGACTTACCGCCTCCAAGCAGACTGCCCCAGACTACTTCGTCTCGTCGTACATCTCAGTTTCGAAGCTTTTGAAGTTGAGAAAGGCATTGAATGCATCGGCAGACGGCCGTTACAAGCTTTCAATCAACGACTTGGTGGTTAAAGCTGTTGCCAAGGCCTGCGAGAGGGTGCCAGAGGTGAATTCCTCGTACTTGGATGAGGAGGGAGTGATTAGGCAGTTCAAGAGTGTGGATGTTTCGATTGCTGTGGCCACACCAACCGGTTTGATCACTCCTATAGTGAAGAATTGTGACACTAAGGGTCTCGAGAACATCTCAAAGGAGGTGAAGGTGTTGGCACAGAAGGCCAAGGACAACAAGTTGATGCCTGAGGAGTTCCAGGGTGGCACGATCACGATCTCAAACCTCGGTATGAACCACGCTGTCAACATGTTCACATCGATCTTGAATCCTCCACAGTCTGCCATCTTGGCAATCTCGACGGTGGAGAAGAAGGCTGTGCCAGACAAGGCCTCGCCATTCGGATTTGTTTTCGACGATGTGATGACCATTTCCGGAACCTTCGACCACAGAGTTGTCGACGGAAAGAAGGGAGGAGACTACCTCAAGGCTTTGAAGACCATCTTGGAGAACCCACTTGAGATGTTGCTATGATTAGACGATAAGTTTGGCTTTGAACGAAAAGGTTTGACTTTGACTTTTATATTTGACTTTTGACTTTTTGCTTGTTTCACTTTCTCCTTTTCTTTTTCTCTCCGTTTATTTTATCTTATCTCTTTTTTGTCTCTCGTACTTTTTATTTTATACTTCCTTTCAGCTGCTGCCTTCTAACTGTGGCACTTATGCTTACATATAAAGATCACGTCTTATGATAATGGTGTATGGTGTAGCATTGTGTGGTATTTACTACATTATGGTGTTATGTGGTATTTACTGCATTATATGGCTATATGTGGTATTCTTTTACGTTATATGACATTCTATCGCATTACAGGCGACATATGGTATTCTATGGTATTAAAATAAATTAGAGGAGTTATATAGCGTTAAAGATACCAGATGCATCATCCTATAATTGAAACCTTATTAGCTTACACTAGGTTATTAAATGTCTAGCCATTATATCTAATAAGAACTGTTCTATTATAGCTGACCTATTTCATGTAGCACAGGAGAAGAAGATGAAGAAGATGAAGGAGAACAAAAAGCAAAAAAAGAAGCAGATGCCATTCTAGGTTTTAAATGGATATTGACATTTAGATAACGACATTTAGATATTGACATTTAGACATTGACATTTGGTTATTGATATCTGGATATTGACACTTGGGTATTCACATTACACTGACATTTAGAAACTCTACACCCTACTAACTAGATCCCTCTTTCCTTCAAATATCCAACACTACCCTAAACCTGCCACCACTAGCATAAATTCCAAGGTGTGGCGCATAAGCCATTCCCCGACATTTTCTGTTCATTGTTCTTTTTCGCACTTTTTTTTTTTTTTTCAATTTTCGCTCCTCAAATTCTCAAAGTCAAGTGTCACTCACATTCTTGAGATTGACACCTGCAAGGGGTTAAGAAATGTCAGACGATAAAACCGAAAGCCGAACAAAACAAGGCACACACAAATTTGCATAATACTCCGACTTGGCAAGAAATCTGAGCCAGCATTTCTAGAAGGTTTCCTAGAAGGTCTTTGTGTACATCAGCCTTAAGTATTTCAGCGCAGCGCGAACTTGCCTGATCGGCCGCTTATCGTCTACAGACCTGCGCACTAGCGCATACCCGCATTTCATAATGAACGAGGACAAACTCACATACATCGTTGTTTTCTCCATAATAGCATTAGTAATCATCATCGTCTCCACCGTTTTTTTGCTCTATGTGGTTTTCTTTGGCGATTCCTTCAGTAGCGCTTCCGAGGACGAGACAAACTGCATCCCGGAAAGGCTGCGCTTATCGAACATAGACTACGACAATACGCAGCGCTTTGATGCGCTCCCTGCGCTTGAGAAGGCGCGCTTTATTCTAGCGCGCAAGTTCTACCAGTTCCACAAACCAGTGCTCAACTATGTTAGTTTCATCTCATACGAAGCTGTGGATACCTTCTATTTGGCAATCAGGGATCGCGGCATCCGCGCATTCCACTTTGAGCGGTATTCAGACCAGCTAACTGAGCTTATCCAACAGGTGGAGGATGAGCGCCAGCCTGCAGGCGCCAGTAACGGCGTCAGCGCCGGCGCATCAGAGTCGACGCCGTTGCTTGCGGATCAGGCGCATGCGCAAACCCCACAGTTAGGGGGCACACCTCGCGCTCCATCCGGTGCAAGGAAGTTCTCATCCGACCACTTAGGCGTAATGGATGACGTCAAGAAGCCTGATTACAGGCAGGTCCAGTTTAAGCAAACGCCGTATGTCGTGCAGGAGCTCACCGACGTGAAGTTCTTGACGACGCAGATGTCGTGCGCGCTGACAAATATGCCGTTACCGTACAAAAACCGCAAAAACGACACGGTGTACTTTGAGGTGAAATTGTTCGAATTCAACCCTCAAACGACAACGATCGCCATCGGCCTCGTCACAAAGCCGTATCCGAACTTCCAGTTGCCAGGCATGTCGCCGTATTCGGTGGCGGTGCAGACAGATGGCACAGTGAGGATGAATAATCAGCCTTTTTTGAACGATGAGGATCTCCCGGTTACTTTGCCGCAAGTACTCGAAGGAGACGTCATTGGCATTGGCTACCGGTCCATAAACGGGGCGGTGTTCATCACACACAACGGCAGAAGTGTCTTGGAGGCTGTGAAGTACCTCAAAACTGAGCTTTATCCATGCATTGGCTCTGTTGGAGGACCCTGCAAGGTTTCGGTGAATATCGGCCAACTAGGCTTTGTGTTCATCGAGGCAAACGTGAAGAAACTTGGATTCTGCGAGAACAAGAACGAGGGAACGATCGGGGCTCCGCCGATATACGATAAGACGCTTCTTTCCAAGGATCCTTTGCTCGATAAGGGTGCCGAGCTTCCGCCGGGATATCCGGAGGAAGAGCAGACGTTTTTCGGCCCGGTAACGGTTGCCGAGAAACACGGTGGCAAGGTGCAGGTGGGCAGCTCGCAGGAGGTGGAAAAAAACGAGAAGCAGGAACATGAAAGTGTGAAAAGTGGCGGGGATGGTAAGAGTTGCACCGCCACACGCAGGGCGGGCTCAGCCACACCTGAGTCGGATCCGCCCTCGTATCACTCACAGGACAGCAAGAAGGAGCCGGACGAAAAGGCGGCGAACAATGCTGATCATGGCGGTGCAGACCGGGGAAAAAGGCGGAGGAAAAAAGGCGGGATGAAGTGGAATAAGCAGCCTATGGATGCCTCTGAGTATGAGAGGATGGTTACAAACTTTAAATCTCCGACGTCGACGCCGCCGATTTTGGACGATGAGTTCGCGACGAAAAAAATCATGAGGCTTGCCGGGTGCAAGGATGTGTTGGCGGCGGTGGAGGAGTCCGCGAAAAAGCCTGCTGCCCAGGAATCGGCCACGGCGCAAAAAACGACATCCAGTGCACATTTGAGGACAACAAGGAGAAGGAGGCGGAAAGGAGCAGGAAAGAGGCACAGGAGACGGAAGAAGGGCAACAGGACGACATTCTGAGTGTGTCAAAAGGGAATAAAGGAGCAGGAAATGTGACGGATACGTGTGATTAATTATATTATGTGGCCGGTAGTGAGCAGCAAGTACTAGTTATCAGTATATGTGTTTATGTAGAAGTATATACGCCAAAAAATGACATTTTCAGGCCGCGTACTTGGCCACAATATCATCAAATGCATCCTGCTTGGCCTGCACATCCTTCACATACGCGGAGTCCGGGTGTTCTGCTTTCAACTTGTTGAAAAGAGCGTCTGCATCGGAATTTCTGCTCTGGATACGTCTGAGCGCAATTTCGTCCACCAATAGGTCAACTGCCCAGTTGCCCAACTCTGCCGCCTCCTCATCTCTGTGGTCGGCCCTGTACGAAACAATTCTAGAGAGTGTTTCTTCCGCTTCCGGCATATGGTGAAGCTTTAAGTGCGAAACCAAAACACACACCAAAAGTTTGAGCGAGGTCGTATTTCCGGACCCTGCAAGATCGTCAAAGTGGTAATAGGCCCGGTTCAACTCGTCGCCGTATCCCTCAAGCTGAATCCAGGCCTCGGTCTGGTTGTACCCAACAGTATCCGACGCAGAGTCGTTGGTCACGTGATCATCCAAAAACCGCTGGGCATCTGTTGTTTTCGAGAGCAAGAGCAGCAAGTAGCACCCAAACTCAACATTCTCCAAGTCCTCCTTCGGGTGCAATCTCTTGAATGCGGCCTCAAGGTCGCCCTTTTTGGCAAAGTAGCAACTTGAGAGAAGAGAAGACAACCCACCTGGAAGATCGTTTCTTGTGAAATATGATGCGATATCCTCACTATCACCGTTTTCAAGGAATGCTGCATACTTGATCAATGCCTCAAGCTCTGATTGCAAGAACGAGGCCTCGCTTTGCTCTGTGAAAGATGGAATTATCTTCTTGGATTCCTCGATTTTCGCTAGAGCTTCTTTATATTTGCCAAGCAGTAGATTTGCCCGTGTCTGGTAGTTGTACGCCTCGAATTTATACGTCTGATCGCTAAAGTCAAGCTCCTGCTCGAGATCAAGCTTGGCCAATTCGCCATATCGAGCACAGTGGTACAATTGAAGCACCGTATACAATTCTGCATCATGAAAGCTCTTTGGTTAGTATTTACATGAAACACACCTGGAATTTCGCCGATTAGAAACAAAACTCACCTTTCTCCGGTATTAAATACATTCTTGAATATGTATACGCTGGATTGTGTTTGCCGGCTGATTGATAAGTGGACAAAATGGGTATGTTATGATGGTGCCAAGTTGGAGGGCTGGACCAAAATCTAAAAGTACGTGTTCCAAAGGAAAAGAGCGAGAAGTAAAAAAAAAAAAAATTAAATAATGCATTATTCTGATCCTCGCTTTGCTCCAGATCCTGCCTGAAAAATCTCTTTTCTTGCCGAAAACAGCCACCCTGTATTAGCCAGTACCCTTTCAATGTGATACCAAGCCGTGACACATAGTTATTTGCAATGAGTTCCTTGCACTCGAATAAGAAAGCACTTTTAAACGGGTTTCAACATTTACAGCCGTATAATGCCGTATATTATACCTCTCTGGATACTTATCTTTGCCTTTACTTGCATTTCTCTTGCGGATTAAAGCTAGCCCAAAACCAACATCTAAACGCTCGTTTGGGAACCGTATTAACTATTTATATTGTAGAACAAGTGATTAACGACCTCTTTAATATCAATTTGGCCTAGAAATACACCTCAGACGAACATAACTCACTTGTATGCGGTCTTTGATGACAGTCCGAAAATAAAATAAGAAAATAAATTAATTATAAAAGATGATAGTCCCGTCTATAGTCTCAAAACT
>ERZ746981.356-NODE-356-length-19421-cov-920.347860_pt1 | contig 19421 bp, 21 predicted proteins | sample MGYA00374948_ERZ746981 | MGnify/ENA primary metagenome ERZ746981 (study PRJEB28757, sample SAMN06711160) | food metagenome | host: microorganism | place: China:Harbin | collected 2017-01-30 | study: EMG produced TPA metagenomics assembly of the Analysis of...
TACGGGGGCGCGCCCGAATATATTGGCCGCGGCGGCGGGTGGCATCCCCGCGACGGCGGTGGACCGCGCGGCGGTGGGGGCCACGGCGGCCCGCCGGATGGCGGACGCGGCGGCCCGGGTGGTGGCGGCGGTGGCAGGCCGGGCGGTGGTGGCCACGGCGGCGGCGGCGGCATGCGACGTTGAGTTTACGGGCCGGCTCCCCCATGGGGGCCGGCTCCTTGCGCTACGGTCTGACTGCAAAGGGGGCGTCGCCTCCGGGCCGTCCCCTATCCATGCTGTCCCGTGCCGGAAAGCAGGTTCATGACCAGTACCCCAGCCAGTATGAGCACCATGCCCCCGATGGCGGCAAGGTCGAGCTTCTGCCCCAGCACCACACGGCAGACGAGCGTAATCAGTACGGTGCCGACCCCCGACCATATGGCATAGGCCACCCCGGTGGGAATACTGCGCAGCGCCAGTGACAGCGCATAGAACGCCACCCCATATCCCACCACGGTCACGCATGACGGTACCGGCCGGGTAAAGCCACTGGACAGCGTCAGGCAGAACGTGGCGGTCACTTCCGCCAGGATGGCAACCAGCAGGCAGGCATAGGCCATGCCCTATACCCGGCCGGCCGGCGTGCCCCGTGGCGGCAGCCCCGTCATGCGCGGACGGGGGACACGCGGGGGGCGGGGTGTCTCGTCCCGGATCGCCACGGCGTCCTGGCCGCGTGCCCGCAGGGCGTCGGCAAAGCGCTGGACATGGGTCCACTGCGCGCCCGCGTACAGTTCCCGCCCGTCAAGCATGACACGATGTCGTCTCACTTCATCCCCCGTTCCGACATGTTTGCCCCATGGAAATGGGGATGCGGGAGCATGGACGCAACGGCATGGAAAAAACACGGCGAATCCAGCAGGAAACTTTCGCTTTCCCCGGACGATTTATGTATGGAGAAGATAGGAGGTATGATTCATGAGCAACTCTGCACGTATGATCGCCCATCTGCTGATCACGGTCCGGCTGAGCACACGCAATCACCCTGTCCCTCCTGTTTCCGGCAACACACGGGACTAGGGAATGTCTGTGCACCTGCCGGGCATGGAACGGGCGGCCCCCACGGCCCTGTTATGACGTGACAAGGGGTCAGCCCGTTCCATGTTTCTGCGCAAGGCGGCTGGAAAAGGCTGCCAGTTCGTCATGATGCAGCAGGAACACGGTGTTGGAACGCGCCAGCTGCCGGGCTGAAGCCGTGTAATCGGCATTCGAGACGACAGCCGCCACGTCGGCATGATAATGCAGCCGGGCGGCCGCGACCTGCTGTACCGCGTCGTTTCCCACCGCATTACGGTACAGCTTGCACTGCACGACCAGCCGCAATCCACCACGACAGGCAATGACATCCGCCCCCTGGTCCCCGCCGAGGGGTGTTGTGCGGGCATCCCACCCGCAGGCCCGCAGGCGGTCGGCGCAATGATGTTCGTAGGCAATGGGGTCCATGTCCGGGGTGTAGTCCGTGCCATGGGACCCTGCGGGAACCTGACACGCAACCCGTTCGATCCGGGCCAGCACCCGTGCCTCGAGACGCGGCCATGCATGGCCCATATGCCGGGCCCGCAGCGCGGGACGCAGGACGGTCTTGCTGAATGCCATCATCTCACGCCGCCACCTGCCGGTCTGTTCCACCCCGTAACTGTTCGGCTGCACCAGTTGCCTGCGCCGGATGCGCAGGGCCTCGGCATGCTGCCGGACCAGCCCCGTGCATACCAGCCAGGCCCGGCGCCTGCGCCACCCCCGCCAGCCATGACGCAGCAGCGGCCACAGCACCATGGCCCCGCCCGCTACCATGACCAGCCACAACAGGCCCGTGGGGCGGCCCGTCTTTCCTGCCGGGGTTGCGGCACTGGCAGGAAAATAAAGCGCCGCCTCCCCCCGCTGCGCGGGCAGGTGACGCAGCAGCAGCGCGTCACCATGCTGGCCCATCCGCTGCCATGTCCCCTCCCCGCCCGCGCGCTGGCAGTGCAGGACTGCCAGGGCATGGTCCTGACCCATGGCCAGATGGCGGGCGCGGGGCAGGGCATCGGGCCGGGTGCAGCCTGGCGTCGCGGGCGCCAGCACATAAAGGGAGGATGCCCCCAGTGCAGGCATGTACCCCAGCAGCAGCCAGCCCCACAGCCATGGTACGATCCCTGCACGCATCTTTCCGTTCCCGCTCCCTACGGCTGGTTACGGGACTGACACTAAAACATGAGAACAAAATAGGAAAGTACGGAAACACCAGATGGTTCCGGCATGGTTTCCCACCCCCGCCGGGTCTATCATGCCCATATGCGAATCTGCTTTATCGGTGACAGCTATGTCACGGGCACGGGCGATGAAACCTGTCAGGGCTGGGCCGGGCGGCTCTGCGCCATGGAACGGCAGGAAGGGCGGGATGTCACGCTCTACAACCTGGGCGTGCGTGGCCAGACGGGCCATGACATTGCCCGGCGCTGGCGCACCGAGACCCAAGCCCGCATCGGTGGCCGGCACGATGGCGGGATCGTCCTGTCCTTCGGGGTCAATGACTGCACATCCCGGCCCGACGGCCGGCCCCGGCTTGCCCCTGAACACAGTCTGGCCGCAGCCTGCGCCATGATGCAGGATGCCGCGACCGCGCACTGGCCTGTCCTGATGGTGGGACCGCCGCCCACCGGCCATGCCGTGACCGATGCCCGCACGCAGGCCCTTTCCCATGCGCTGGGCGCGGCCTGTGCGCGGCATGGGGTGCCATTCCTGCCCATTGCGGACGCGCTGCGCGCCAGTCCGCTCTGGTGTCCCGAAATCGCACGCGGGGATGGCGCCCATCCGGCCGGTGGGGGGTATGGGGAACTGGCGCGTCTTGTCCATGGCTGGACCGCGTGGCGGGCCTGGATGGACGCTCTTCGTGAAAACCGTTCCTCAACCCGGTAGCAGGCGTTGTCTGAAAACAGATCGCTGATAAAAAATACAGGATTCCCGGGCACCGCCCTTTTCAGGCAGGGCGACGGCCCCCGGTGCCCTGCGAAAAAAGCTTCACCAGAAACTTCTTTATAACTTACAGGACGTTCCAGAGGCAGACCGTGAAGGCGGTCTCCAAGACAAAGGCGGCAAGACATGAAAAAAATCACAACCTGTGCCCTGCTGGCCGTGCTGGCGGCAGCCTGCGCGCCCCATGCCCGCGCCGACGTGCCGGAAGGGGAACTGAACTCGCTCTATATCCGCCCCGAGGTGCAGTTGCCCGCACCAGCGCTGACCTTTCCCAACTATCCGGTAGTGGATGACTGCACCACCGAATTTGGTGACGCCGTGACCAATGCCTGTGTCACCGGGGAAAAGGAACGCGCCCTGGTCCTGCAGCCCGCCTGGGATGAATATCAGGACAGCGACAAGATCACCTGCCAGGAGGAGGTAACCCATATCCGCCATATCCAGCTGTACAAGAACCTGGCCTACTGCCTGGACAAGCGCCGCTACGATGCATGGCGCAAGACCCACCCCGAAGGGCACTGAACCGGCCCTTCCACCCGCGTTCAGTCACGGGTGATATGGCAGCGCCCGTCATCATGGCTGTGGTCGTAATCCACGCTCTGGTTGGCGGCGCTGTCCCCATGCACGATACGGCGTGGCCGGTCAGGGTGGGCTGACAGCGCGGACAGCCCCATGTCCGCCCCCTGATAGTCCAGTCCCGCCGCGTCCAGAACGCTGGCGGGCATGGCGGCCAGCGTAAAGGGGACATGCGTATTGTCACGCGCCGCCTGCATGGCCCGCGGGCGGGCGGCCTGCCATGCGGGAGAGGCCCAGAAATAGAACGGCACCGCATAGGCCGCGCGCACATCGCCATGCGCGGGAATGCCCGCCGTGCATTCACTGACCCGCACCCCGTGGTCCGATACGTAGAACATCACGGCCGGGCCACCATGGGCGGCAAGGCCTGCCTGCACATGCGCCAGCATATGGTCGGTATAGGCGATGCTGTTGTCATAGGGCGTGCCGACATGGCTGAAGGCGGCGGGATAGCGGTCGGCCGCGTTCTCGTGGCTGCCGAACAGGTGCAGCACGATCAGGACAGGGCCGCGCGCGCCCGCTATCGCGCCGTCCAGCACCGGCAGCATGCGTTCATCCAGCACCGGGCTGCTCATGATCCCGCCATGCACGGTGGTGTAGGCAATATGATGCGCCTGTTCCGAATAGGCGCCGATCACGCTGTCATATGGCCCCAGCCGGGGGTGGTTGCTGATCCACCACGTATCGAATCCCGCCGCGTTGAACACCGATATCAGGTCATGCCCCGGCACCGCGCCGGGCAGCAGCCGGTCATAGCCCGACAGGATGACCGGCACGGCGCCCACCGTGTAGTCAAAAGGGGTGACCATGTTGTCAAAACGCACTAGGCCGGGCACCTGCTCCATCTCGGGCGTGGTGGGCACGGCGTAGCCATACAGATGCTGGTGGTCACGCCGCGCGCTTTCGCCAATGACCAGTACCACCACCTGTGGCGTAGCGGGCGGCGGGGCCAGGAAATGGACCGGCTCATGGCTGATGCGGCTGGCCATCTCGCTCACGCGCCGCGTCTCGCGCCGGGCAGCGGCATAGCCGGTCAGCACGCTCCATGGCCAGGCCCGGTCAAAGCGGGCATGAATCGGCACCATCGGGTTTTCGGTCCCGCCGCGCGTGGGCGGCAGGCTTTGCCACAGCCGCACGGTCGGCACCACGATCCCGGCCAGCAGCACCCCCATGCAGGCCAGGCGCGTGCGGCTCCGCCACCGCACCACGGGCCCACGCGGGCGCAGGCAGTACAGCGCCACCAGCGCGCCCCACAGCACCATCCACGCGCACAGATAGGGCAGGACCGGGCCGATATAGCCCTTCACCACCGGCAGCGAGCAGTAGAACAGGATCAGCCACAGCGGATAGCCCGGCGGCACGCCGCTTATGCTGATGTAATAAAGCGCACCGGGCATCAGCATGACCGCGGGCAGCAGGCAGGCCAGCAGCACCCGCCTGCTGTTGCAGGCCAGCGCCACCACGCCCCACAGCATGACCGCGCGCAGTATCCCCTGCAAGGCCGTGCAGGCGGGCAGCAGCGCCAGCACCACCATGCTGCCCAGCAGCGCATCGGGCCAGATGCGGGTGCACAGGCCGTGCAGGCGGCGGCGCAGGGCGGGCGGGCGGGGGGTATTCATGGTCCGTTTCATGCCATGGCCGCCCGCCGGCCGGTAGTCCCCCCACGCCACCTGCGCGCAGGGCGATGGCACGTTTGTGAATGAACCGCCCTGCACCAGTGCTTTTTATCCATGGCATGCACGCCTAATAATGCGGCCACCGGGAGGCCCGCGCGCGGACGGGCGCCAGAACAAGCGCAAGAAAAAGCGCTGCGAAAACAACGATTAAAAAACAGAAATCATAAAGGCAGACAGACGTACCATGGCAAAGATCAAGGTCAGGAATCCCGTTGTCGAGATGGATGGCGACGAGATGACCCGCATTATCTGGCACTTCATCCGCGAGCGGCTGATCCTGCCGTATCTGGATATCGACCTGAAATATTATGACCTGGGCATTACCCACCGTGACGAGACCGATGACCGCGTGACGGTGGACGCCGCCGAGGCCGTGCGCCGCTATGGCGTGGGCGTGAAATGCGCCACCATCACCCCCGACGAGGCCCGGGTGAAGGAATTCGGCCTCAAAAAGATGTGGCGCTCCCCCAACGGGACCATCCGCAACATCCTTGATGGCACCATTTTCCGTGAACCGATCATCTGCTCCAACGTGCCGCGCCTTGTCCCGCACTGGACACAGCCCATCGTGATCGGCCGCCATGCCTATGGCGACATCTACCGCGCCGCCGAAACCCGCATCCCCGGTCCCGGCAGAGTCACGCTGCGCTATACCCCCGCCGATGGCGGCCCCGAGCAGGTGCTGGACGTGCATGACTTCAAGGGCCCCGGCGTGGCACTGGGCATGCACAACACCCGTGCCTCGATCGAAGGCTTCGCGCGGGCATCCCTCGCCTACGGGCGTGACCGCAGGCTGCCGGTCTACCTGTCCACCAAGAACACCATCCTCAAGGCCTATGACGGCATGTTCAAGGATGTGTTCCAGGAAGTGTACGACCGTGAGTTCAAGGCCGAATTCGAAAAACTGGGCCTGACATACGAACACCGCCTGATCGATGACATGGTGGCCTGCGCGCTGAAGTGGAAGGGCGGCTATGTCTGGGCGTGCAAGAACTATGATGGTGACGTGGAAAGCGACATCGTGGCGCAGGGCTTCGGCAGCCTTGGCCTCATGACCTCGGTGCTGCTCAACCCCACGGGCGACGTGGTGGAGGCCGAGGCCGCCCATGGCACCGTGACCCGCCATTTCCGTGAACACCAGAAGGGGCGGCCCACCAGCACCAACCCCATCGCGTCAATCTTCGCATGGACACGCGGCCTGGCCTATCGCGGCAAGTTTGATGACACCCCCGACGTGACCCACTTCGCCCAGACGCTGGAGCGCGTGTGCATCGAAACCGTGGAAGGCGGCCAGATGACCAAGGACCTGGCCCTGCTGGTGGGCAAGGACGCCAGATGGCTCGATACCCAGCCCTTCCTGGACGTGCTGGATGAAAAGCTGCGCGCCGCACTGGCCAAGGCGTAAGAACACGAACGGGACGGCACGGATGGCCGTCCCGTTCTGGGAGGCCGCCTTACCAACCTACTGAAAATAATGAAAAGTCTTTGGTGAAGCTTTTTTTCAAGAAGCTTCAGAGAAGCCGCCTTTTTGAAAAAAGGCGGCACCCAAAAACTTTTATTCTCCTTCCTCCAGCGGGCGGGTTTCCAGCACCCCTTCCCACCGGGCCGCAACGGCCGCGGCATAGCCATTGCCCAGCACATTGGTGGCCGTGCGCGCCATGTCGAGGAAGTGGTCAATCCCCAGTATCAGCGCCAGCCCCGCTTCGGGCAGGCCGAACTGCGGCATGACGGCGGCCAGCGTGACCAGCGCCGCACGCGGCACGCCGGCAATGCCCTTGCTGCTCAACATCATGACCAGCACCATCGCCACCTGCTGGCCCAGCGGCATGTGAATGCCGTAGGCCTGCGCGATGAACAGCGCGCCAAAGGACTGGAACAGCACCGAACCATCAAGGTTGAAGCTGTAGCCAAGCGGCAGTACGAACCCGCTGATGCGATCAGGCACGCCAAACTGCTCCAGCCGTTCCACCAGCAGCGGATAGACGGATTCGCTGCTGGCCGTGGCAAAACCGAGCAGGATCGGCTGCACCAGTGTCCGCGCCAGCACAAACACCCGTCGGCCCAGCACACAGAAGGTCATGGCCGTCAGCAGCGCCCACAGCACACCCAGGGTTGCATAAAATTTGCACAGGAACAGGCCGAACGTGCCCAGAATGCCTGCCCCGCTATGCGCCACACTGCCCATGACGGAACCGAACACCGCCAAGGGGGCGACATACATGACCATGTCGGTCATGCGCAGCATGATGCGCGCCAGTTCCGCCGTCCAGGGCAGGATCATGCGCTGCGCGTCCTTGCCCACGACCGGCAGGGCCAGCCCGAACAGGACGGAGAACACCACGATCTGCAGGATATCGTTGCGGCCCATGGCATCAAAAATGCTGGTCGGCACCACATGCAGCACGAATTCGACCGGATCGAAATGCGCCTGTCCCAGTCCCGTGTCACCTGCTGAAAGCGGCGTGGTGAAGCCCGCGCCGGGCTGGAGCAGGTTGGCCGCCACCAGCCCCGTCAGCAGCGACAGGAAGGACGCCACGACAAACCACAGAAGGATGCGCCCGCCAATGCGCAGCACCTGTGCGCCATCGCCCAGGCTGCCAATGCCCGAGACCAGCGTGGCAAAGACAAGCGGGGCAATGATCATGCGCACCAGCCGCAGGAACAGGCCGGTCAGCAGGCTGGCAAGCCGGGTTGCCGGTTCACTGGCGGCCGGCCCGGCCGCATGAAGGCCCAGCCCCACCACAACGCCAAGCAGCAGCGCCACGATAATGGCATGGGTACGGCGGCTGGCATTCTGCTTGCGGGGAGTGGCCAATGACTGTGTCCTGATCGGTGGGGGAAACACGCGGGACGTAGCGCGCCATCCGGTCACGAGGCAAGACGGACGGGCCTTTCCCCGCCTGTTCCCGTTTCTTGCAACCGGAAAACGCGAAGCGTGGGAACACATCCGCGTCATCATGGTGCAGGTGAAAAAAAATCCTGCAAAAACAGTTCAGTAAAAAATTATATCTTTGCGAGATAACCCTACCCATTCAGGTAGGAAAAGATTATATAACTCTCATACATTATGAAGTGGCCCGGATGACCCCTCTTTCCCCGGCAGGAATGGCGGGGGAGAGCGGACAGGACCGGGTCATCCCGCGGGTCGTGGGAGAAAACGCTCCCGGCCCCTTCTCCGGACCGGCTGGTCACCTTTCATCCCGCACAGCGGGAATGGGCATGTAACAAGCGTCACAGCCCCCATGCCATTATGGCACAGGCGCGCGTGCCGTGACGGGCAGGGGGAATTCACGCCGCAGCCAGCCAGCCGGGGCGTACAGGCACCAGCCGCACCGGGCACAGACTGGCAACAGCCGGATGCGTCCGTCGGAATCGTGGCAGATAAATGTTGGCAAAAAGATTACGTACGCCACATTGCGATCACATTTGCGTGAGATTATAGCACCGCATTTGTCGCCTTTATGTGTAATCTGTTCACTGAAACCAAGGGCTGGAGAGTATTTTCCACTATAAATTGTAAACTATATGCAGTTTATAGAGACCTGTCTCTGTCCGCTGGCAGCATGTTAGATACTGGCATGCGCCTGACCTTGCACACTGATTATGCCTTACGCACGCTTCTATACATGGGACTCCATGCAGACAGGCGCGTCTCCATTCACGAGATCGCCGATGCGTATGACATATCTGAAAACCATCTGGTCAAGGTCATCCACCGGCTGTCGCGGCTGGGGCTGATTGACGCGCGGCGTGGCCGGGGTGGTGGCCTGGTTCTGGCCCATGCACCAGAAGATATCCGTATTGGCGATGTCGTGCGCAAGACCGAGGACGACATGCGGCTTGTCAGCTGTGAACCTGCCAACCCCGAAGGGGCGGGCTGCATCCTGTCCGACATGTGCAAGCTGCGGGGCGCCCTGGCGCAGGCCCTTGATGCCTTCATGAAAGTACTGGACGAGACAACGCTGGCGGACCTGCTGCCCGACCATGACCGTCACATGCTGCTGGCCCGCCTGCCCGGGCCTGCGTCGGACGATCCCATACGCCGCGTCTGAGAGACGCTTCTCCGCGGGCACGCCGTCGTGGCCGTTCCCGCGCCCGCGGTCATGGCCGCCAGATGGCGGCACCACCATGCTAGATCCCGCTTCCCCCCGGCGTTGCCGCATCCGCTCGGGCTTCACGCAGGGCTTCCTGTGTCAGCCGCTGTTCATTACGCCGCAGGAAAAGCGCACTGGCAACCAGGCCCGCCGCCACGGCAAGTCCAAGCCCGATACTGGCGGGCCCTGATACTTCCGTCACCTTGCGACCCAGATAATAGGCACCCGTGGCATACCCCCCGGCCCAGCACAGCCCGCCCAGCGCGTTGAACACCATAAAGCGCGGCCACGGCATGTGGTTGGCCCCCGCCAGCAGGGCAACAAAAACCCGTAGCAGCGCAATGAAGCGGCCAAAGAAGACAATGCCACTGCCATGATGGCGGAACAGGAAACGCCCCAGCAGCAGGCGGTCGGGGGTAAGCTTGATGCGCGCGCCATATTTCTGCAGCAGGGGCAGGCCGACCCTGCGCCCGATCAGGTAACCGATATTATCCCCCAGTACCGCCCCCGCCACGGCGGCCAGCGCCACCCACTGGATATCGAGCCGATGGGTGGCGGCACAGTAGACGGATGCGGAAATGATCAGGGTTTCAGCCGGAAGCGGCAGCCCCATGCTTTCCAGCATAACGATAAAGGTGATCACCCCGTATCCGTAATGCTGGAACAGATATTCAAAATGGTGCAGCAGCGTTCGATCCTCCGTGGCGGCCCAGCCGGCATGGCCTGACGGCCCCGGCCCCACAGGCTGCGCGGAGCGGACGGGCGGACACAGGCCCCGCATGGCAACCACCCAGCGGGCCGGGTGGCACAATGGGTTAAACACGGCACCAGAAAAACCGGCTTTAGCGAATATCTGCCACCCGTTTTTCCATCAGCCCGCCCCTGCGTGCGCGCAACCGCCATGACGGGCGGGGCCACACAGCGCCCTGCCCCGGTCCGGCCACGAGAATGGGAAATCCCGGTTGGGCGGGGCCTAGCGCCGCACCCATTCACGCCGCTCGGGCGCGCGCCGCTCCCAGCCACGCCGCTCCAGTTCCGGCGTGGGGGCCTGCCCGGCGGGGTAGCCGACACACAGATAGGCCACCAGTTCCAGCGCCGGGTCCACATCCAGTATGGTCCTGATATGCCCCGGATTGATGATGGAAACCCACCCCACGCCCACACCCGCCGCCGTGGCCGCGAGCCAGAACGTATGAATGGCCATGACGGTGGACCATGTTGTCGTCTGCGGCATGGTTGCCCGCCCCAGCCCCCTGCCCTGTTCCGGATCGGGGTGGGACAGCACGGCAATATGGTGTGGGGCGTCATCCAGCCCCGCAAGCTTGAGGCTGGCGTAACGCCGGGCCTCGGACCCCGCGCGGCTGGACAGTGCATCGGCATTGCACTGGCTGAAATCCGCCCGCACGGCCGCGCGTCGGTCCGGGTCATCCACGCGCACGAAGCGCCATGGCTCGCTCAACCCCACCGAGGGGGCAAGGCAGGCCGTGGCCAGCAGGCCCGCCAGAACGGATTCGGGCACCGGGTCGCGGCGGAAATGCCGCACGTCACGCCGCCAGCGGAACAGTTCGTGCAACTGCCCCGAAAAGGCGGGGGGGAAGACAGGCAGGGTAGAAGTCATGCCCCTGTCTGGTTCATTGCACGCCGTCTGTCACGTCCTGCATGCCCGGCTGGGCAAGAAGGGAGGCATGAGGCGGCGACATGCCATTCTCCTCCGCGCCCGCAGGGGTGGCGTAGGCAGGATCTTCCTCGAATCTGGAAGCGACTTCCCGGATCTCGTCAAAACTGGCCTTGTACCAGTCAACCTGCGTCATGGTATGGCGATTGACGACAAAACTGAGGAAGGCCGGGTCGGACGGACCATAATAAAGTGCGTCCTCCTCCCCCCCCTTCATGTGAAACGTGAAATGGCAGTCCGATGCATCCGAATAACGCAGGAAAACATGGTAGATGATGGTCGGCACGATCTCATGCATGGCCTGGCCCACGTAATAGGCAGGCCGCTGCGTCATGAGGGCCGGGGTGACGTTGTCCAGTATGCCTTCGTTTTCCAGCGCGGCGGCACTCTCGACAAAACGGGACTGGTTGACCCGGACCGTCACCCCGCATTTGCGCACATGATAGGAACTGGTGATTGTAATGCCGAATTTCTCGTAATCGGGCAGCTTGTTGAAAGCCGTCGTGGCGGCATGGGCCATGCCGGCCGCCGCCAGCAGCATCACCCCCATGCACGCCCCACCCCATGACATGTATCTACGCATCGCCCCGCGCGCTCCCGTCTCCGGCCATAAATATGCAATGGGGCGGTACCTTACGGCGCGCACGCCCGTCATTCCATATGAATATGGCGGCACACCGGAATGCGCCGCCATACACGCCAGAAGCCGGAACCGGAGGGTCACACCACCCGGATGCCCTTCAGGCCGCCCGGTCCCAGCCGCGCAATGCAAGCAGGGAGGGCGCGTTTTCAATGCCGGAATGGCAGCCCGACGGCACGGCCACGCTGGGCAGCGTGGCCAGCAGCATCATCCCCTGCCTGCGATAGGCCGCCGCCACCAGACCCATGAGGCGCTGGCGGAAACCACGAAGTGCAAGAAGGGGGAAGGCGAGGGAAAATCCCACGGCGGGGACAGGAGAAAAACTACGCATCGAGGCGTTTCCCGTGAGCCTAGCGGGCGAGACTGCCGCATGCTGCTCCTGCGCGCACGCTACGCCGCAACCGGGTGGTTGCAAATACGATATTTTCGCAGAATTCCGGGGCGATCCATGCTTTTTCCGCAAGGCTTATTCCGGCGGGTGTTGCATGGAAAATACACCCGCCGGACCCCGATCCCCTCAGATGCAGCCAACCTGCCAGCCTGCCCGCCATTCCTGTCCCGGCTGGAGATGGAACACGCCGGGGCGGGCGGAAAATTCACCCCTGAACCCGACCGGGCTGGCCATGCCGTACCACGGCTCGATACACAGGAAACCGGCCCCCGGCTTCATCCATATGCCCAGCTGGGGAAAGCCTTCCCATGTCAGCCGCAGCCCCGGCCCATCGGGAATGCGGTAGGTCAGCCCCCGGCTGGCCGGCTGGTCGAGGATCAGCGCATCGGCCGCGAACAGCGAATCGTCCAGATGCAGCACACGCCCCCGCACCGGCGTGGGGAACGGATCGGGCAGCAGCAGCCCCCCCTCCAGCCGGCGCACCGGGGCAGGCTCGGGCCGGTCAAACTCGATCACATGCCGGTCCCTGGCCACATCGGGGGCCAGCGGCCATATGAAGGCCGGATGCGCCCCCAGCGAGGCGGGCAGTACCCGCGTATCATCGGGGTTGGTCACACAGTACCGCACCGACAGGGCGCCGCCTTCGATACGGTATTCGATCACAAGGCTGAACGCGAAGGGATAATGCACGCGCGTGGCGGGCGTATCGACCAGTTCCAGGCGGCAGCCGGTCTCGTCACGCGCCAGCCAGCGGAACGTGCAGTCCCGCGCGAAACCGTGCTGGGTCATGCGGTAGGGCGTGCCCTCCACCCATGCCGTATCATCCACCAGCCGCCCCACGATGGGGAACAGCACGGGGGAATGCCGCCGCCACGGGTCCTGCCCGCTCCACAGCAGGTCACGCCCCTGCGCCCGCAGGGCGCACAGTTCGGCCCCCTGCGCCCGCACGCTGGCGGCAAGGCGGCCATCGCCAAATGTATGGATATCGTCTGTCATGCCCCGGTGGCTCCCTCTGTCTTTACAAGGGTGCCACCATGCACGATCAGGGGGCTACATACTATTGATGCGACGCAGTACCGTCCGTCCTGTTCTGCAGGGCGGCCCTGGCATCCGGTGTCAGGCGCAGGGTCAGCCGCTCCACCGAGAAGGCAAGCCGTGCGCCAGTGCTGTTGGATGTGAACTTGATATGGATGCCGTTGTTGTTTTCCATCACGGCGCCACCCTTGCCCGCACCCATCGTGGCCTCGCCCTGGACGGACCAGTACGTGCCTTCAACATCCTGCACCCGATAGAGATTATAGACGGTACCCGTGGCCTGGGTGGTGGAAAAGCCGATGGCGGCCCCGGAACCGCCGTGGATTCGGAAGGGGTAGTCATGCCCTTCGAACGACAGGACCCCCTTCCCCCACGAGACACCCGCCCCCAGATCGGCGGCGGACAGCCTGAAGCTTATGGTTGCCGTGTGTTCGCCCAGCGCGTCCACCGCGTGGGCCTGGGTTATGGAACCGATACCGGACAGGGAGACGACAGCCGCCGCAACGGCCAGAGATGCTAGGCGCAAAAGCAGACTCCATGACTTGCGGCGAACACCGTCGCCCCGGGTCCTTCACATGGCTGACATGTTTTCATGTCACGGCCCCAACACTGCCGCACAAGGCGCCTCCATGCAAATTATATCATGGATATAATAGGCGCCCGGAGCACTGCGGGGCCAGCACTTCAGGGCCGGGCGTCTGGCGTCAGGCGTTCCAGCTGCGCGCGGGCCTCCCCATTGGGCAGGGCCGCCGTATGCAGGTTGACATAGACCTGACCGTTCTGCAGGGCCTGCGCCTGTTCGGACGACAGGACAAGCGCACCGTGCTGGCCGGATTTGTACGGGCCGCCAATGGGGACCAGCACGCCCGCTTCCTCACCCGCCGGGGCGGGGCCATGGAAATGGGCCGCCGTGACCGGGCCGCTCAGGCCGCTCCAGGTCAACGTGTAGCGGACCAGGTTCGTCTTTGTATTCAGCGCGGCCTCGACCTTTCCCTCGGGGTGGGACGTCGTGCCGTGCTCCGCCGCGAAATGGCCTTCAAAGCGGTAGACCGCCGCCATGGCGGGCGAGGCGGTTACGATACCCGCCACCACAAGGGCGGTAACACCGGGGAAACGGATCATGTCAACCTCCACCGCAGGGTCATCCCTGCATGCAATATGTTGCTGTGTGCCTGCTGCTGCCTGGCTTCCGGCCTCAACGTCCGACAGATGCATGAAGCCATGGGGGGCGGCAACACAAATGATTGCGGGTCCGCACACAGGCTGGCCCCGCACGGCGCGATCATATATCCAGCGGGCGCGGGCGTTCCAGCCAGCCCATGTCTGGACCCAGCCAGACGGAAACGCGGCGGTAGCACCCGCCATGGCGCGGCCAGAGCATGCGCGACCACAGCATGCTGGCCAGATGGCATAACCCTGCCGGGACCGTACGGTTCATCCTGTATCCGCCTGCGCGCACGCCCCTTACCAGGGATGTGCATCCGATATGAAACGCCCGGCATCCGTAATCATGCCAATGGCGAAATAACACGCCGCGACTCCCAGCAGCATGAACAGGCAGGACAGGATGATGCGCATCCATGCCATGTGCCACTGCCACGCCCGTGCCGCAAGGGGCGGCCACTAGCCCACGCCCGTCCCGCCGGAGGCGGCACAGACCTGCCCGGTAACATGGCCGGCTTCCGACGCGGCCAGCAGGACATAGACCGGCGCCCGCTCCGCCAGCTGGCCCGCGCGGCCCATCGGGCCCCCGCCGCCGAAATCGTGGATGCTGTCGGCCATCTGGCCACCGCCGACCTGCGGCGCCCCGCGACCGCTCAGGCGGGAAGAAGAAGGCGTGCCGTCATCGGGCATGATGGGGTCTCCTGATCATCTACACGGCAGAACCGTTTTCATGCCCGCCGGTTGCATGCGGGCGTCGTCCGCCACCGCCACGCTGCCATGCATGTCTGGAGATTATTTCAAAACAACGCCCTGCTGAAAAAGTAATGGCAGGTTTCCGGGTGACGCCTTTTTTCAACAGGGCGACCAGCTTCAAAGCTTTAAAAAAAGCATCACCAGAAACATCTTTGCGACTTGCAGGCCGCCTTAAAGGGCGGCGATGCCGGTGATCTCGACCTTCCAGCGTGGATCGGCCAGACGGGCCTCCACCGTGGCACGGGCCGGTTTGCAGGCAGGGTCCAGCCAGGCATCCCACGCACGGTTCATCGCGGCCATATCATTCATGTCGCTCAGGAAAATCTGGACCGACAGCAGGCGTGCGCTGCTGGTCCCCGCTTCGGCCAGCAGGGTATCGATCTGGCGCAGGATATCGGCGGTCTGGCCTTCGGCATCCAGTTCCGGGTCATCGGCCACCTGTCCGGCCAGGTAGACAACACCGTTATGCACAACGGCACCGGCCAGACGGTCCTCGGGCTGCAGGCGTCTGATTGTCATGTTCTATCCATTCCTTATGCTGCTTGCGTATGCGCCCGGACTGGTAGCGGACCGGACGGTACATGAAAACGGTGCGTCGTATCGAAAAAACGCGCATGCGCCACCAGTTCACGCGCCAGTATTTCCAGATACGCGGCGCACCATCCCATCTCCAGCCGGGTTGACAGGTTGGCTTCACGCCCCGCCTGCGCGCGCGCCTGCGCCAGTACCGTGGCAGCCATGCGGGCCAGCGTCACAGGCGGCTGGCCGCGCCACGCGGCAAAGGCGGCCAGCAGGTCCCCCACTGCCCGGTGCAGGGCGGGGGGCAGGGTGCGGCGGGCCAGCAGGCGGCGCAGGCGGATCAGGTCCAGCCCCACGGTCATGGTGGCCAGCACACCGTCCAGATAGGCATTGGTCTGCGCATCGGACAGGGGGGCATGACGGACCAGACGTGCGAAACGGGCCGTAAGCGTTGTGACCCATGCGGCCGTATCCGGGATGGTGGGCGCACGGGCAATGCGGCGCAGGTCGGCCACCATCTGGCGGCGCATGTGCCAGCGTTCCGCATCCGGGTCGAAAGGCAGCACAAGACGGAACACCAGCACGCTGCACCAGATGCCCAGCACGACCGCGCTGTTGGTATTGAAAAAGGTCAGTTCATCCAGCCGCGACTGGTTGCCCGGATAGACCATGAAGGGCAGGAAGTTGTTGTAGGGCGCTGCCGTGCCCACCGTTCGCCCGTCGCGCAGCGCAAGGCCGCCCACCATCATGGGCACGAACAGCGAGAGCACCAGCGTCTCCCACACCGCCTGCCCCGGCAGCACCACAAAGGTCAGGAACGCCGCCACCACAACCGCCCACACCGCCCCACGCAGAAAGCCCAGACTGTCCCGCAGCGGGTTTTCATTGGCGGCAAAGCGGCTGCATGTCACCACCACGAACATGGCGAACGTGGCGCCATCGGGCCAGCCGGTGCATTCCCACACCAGCCCGCCCGCCAGCACGGCACCCGCCGAGCGCAGGCCGTTATGCCATGCATCCGTCCGGTCACGCCATGCCGGGGTGGAAAAACGGAAATGGTCGTGCGCCCCCGTTCCCTGCGTTGCCGCCAGATGGGCCAGTGCCGCGTCCAGCCGGGCCAGCAGCACACCAAGCGAGGCATTGAGGACATACCCGTCCAGATGGCGCTGGGTGGCCGCGCCGCCCTGCGGGTCCGGCATGGACTCGGCAATGATGTCATTGACCAGCTGCTGGCGGCATTCCGCCCCTATGGCGCGGATGCGGCCACGCAGGGCGGGAATGCGCGCCACGGGGTCGGGCGCACTCATGTCCGCCCGCACACGGCGGGCCAGCCCCTGCGCCATGGCCAGCGGGGCGGCAAAGGCAGGGGGGAGTGCCGTCTCGTGCATGCGGGCGACCAGCCCCAGACCGCGCGACATCACGACCGCCACACTGGCAAGGGCCGCCCGGGCATGGTCGCCCGCATGGGTGCGGTGGCGCATCTCCACCTCGCTGAACTCGATCTGGTCGGACACGGAAAACACCGAACCCAGCAGGGCGCGCGAGCGCAGGAAACCCGCCTCCTGCCCCGCCAGCATGCCCTCCAGCGCCTGCCCGGCCTGGGCAATGGCGGCGGCGACCCTGCGCCCGATCTCGCGCCGGGCCACATCGGCCAGACGGGGCGCGAAAATCGACGCCAGCCCGCTTTCACACAGGATTCCAAGAAAAATATAGGTCGAACGCGACAGCGCGATCGCAAAGACATCCTGCGGCGCATTGGCCGCGTTCAGGGCAATCAGGCCGCTGGTAAAGGCCATGAGTACCAGCGCATAGGAATGGAAATTGCGCAGGAAGGTCGCAAGGCCGCAGCACACCCCCACCCACGCCGCCAGCACGGGAAACAGCAGCCACGATGCCTGTGGCAGGGCGGCGATCAGCCCCACCCCCACCACCGCGCCCCCAAGGGTGCCCAGCAGCCGCCACCGTGCCTTGGACAGGCTCTGCCCGCGTGAATTCTGTGCCACGATCCATGTGGTCATCGGCGCCCACTGGGGGTCGTCCATTTCCATCCATAGCGCCAGGACAAGGGCCAGCAGGGCGGCGATGGTCGTGCGCACGGCAAAGCCGAGATCCACCGCGCGCGGGGCGTACAGCCAGCGGAAACGGGCCAGCAGTCCCGTCATCACGCCCCCGTCCCTACGGCACGGGCGGGAGGGTGTGCAATATTACGTGATCTTGCCATCGGTCCCGAATGGCAAGAATGGCGTCATAAATCCATCTGTTATAACATAAATAGTTTTTCATGACCCGACCCGCCGGCATGACCGGCAGGCTGGCACCCGAACCCGGCCTGGGAAGCCAGGAAAATCCCCGGGAAACCCTTTCCCAGAAAAGGCCAGGCCCGGAAGCCTTAATCCGTCAGCGGATGGGGCCAGTACCCCGTTAACGGTGACGGAACATTTCATACAGGGCGACCGCGGCCGCGTTGGATACATTCAGGCTTTCCATCCGGCTGCTCATGGCCAGGCCCGCAATTTCATCACAATGCTCACGCGTCAGCCGCCGCAGGCCCGCCCCTTCGGCCCCCAGCACCAGCGCCACGCGGCGCTGGTGGAAGGCCGCACCATCCAGCACACCCCCACCCGCGTCCAGCCCCACAACCCACAGGCCACGGGACTTGAGCGCATCCAGCACGCGGGAGAGATTGACCACGCGGATCAGCGGCACGATTTCCAGCGCGCCCGAGGCCGCACGGGCCAGGGTTCCCGTTTCCTCGGGGGCGTTGCGGTCCTGCATCACCACCGCCACGGCCCCGAACGCCGCGGCCGAACGCAGGATGGCCCCAATGTTACGCGGGTCGGTTACCTGATCCAGCACCAGTACCGGACCCGGCTGTTCCAGTACCGTATCCAGATCCGGCTGGGCCAGCACATCCACTAAAAGCGCCATGCCCTGATGCACGGCATCGGGGCCGCACAGCGTATCCAGCGCCGCGCGTTCGGTGCGCACGGGCTGGATGGGAAAGCCGCCTTCCAGCCGGGAGGCCAGCGTTTCCTGCGCCTCGGCCGTGACCAGAAGCTGGCGCAGTTTCCGCGCCGGGTTTTCAAGTGCCGCCTGTACCGCGTGCTGGCCATACAGCCAGCATGTGCCACGCGGTGCGGAAACGGCACCACGCCCCCCCCGACCACCCCGGTCAGGCGCGGAACGGTGGGAAGACGGGGCCTGATGGCCCACAGGCTGGCCGCCACGGCGGCGGGAGGGTCGCATGTTCATGATCGTTCTTTAAGCCCAAGCGCAGCCTGCGTCATGCCCCCAAACCGGGGATGGGCAAAGTTTTTCATGCAAGGTTATTGACACCCCCCCCCTCTACCCCTTAATTACCGCGCCAACATGGAGGGATGCCCGAGTGGCTAAAGGGGGCGGACTGTAAATCCGCTGGTGTACGCCTACGTTGGTTCGAATCCAACTCCCTCCACCATTCTCCTTTACCTATCGATAACATGCTGTATCAGAGCGCTGGTTTTCCGGCGCTTTCTGTGTTTTTCCTGTCCCTCTTTGCATCACGCCGCACCCGCAAACAGCGGGGAAGGGAAAAATCCGCCTGCCGACCGGTTGCGGATGGTGGAACCCGACAGAATCTGTAGACGGACATGAACGGACCATGATGACCACAGGTCATCATGAAAGGTATAATCTATTATCAGGAATCATTTTCAAGTAATACGCATGGACTGGATATTTCTTTCCTGCACCCTTCTCCGGATGGGTCATTTGTGGTTATCTATATTCTAGATCGTAGTAATTCGCGGCCTGGAAACCACGATGCGGTTTTTTATTCTGTCGTCCATCATTTGCTTAGTGTCTGACCGAAAATGAGTTGAGTGATTTCAGTGGATTATGATTCATGGGTTTGCGATAACCTGATGAGATC
>ERZ746981.357-NODE-357-length-19326-cov-34.222401_pt1 | contig 19326 bp, 25 predicted proteins | sample MGYA00374948_ERZ746981 | MGnify/ENA primary metagenome ERZ746981 (study PRJEB28757, sample SAMN06711160) | food metagenome | host: microorganism | place: China:Harbin | collected 2017-01-30 | study: EMG produced TPA metagenomics assembly of the Analysis of...
TCCATCAAGGAAAACGGTGAATCACAAAACGCCTTCAGTGTCACCTCTCGATTCAGGGTTCAGTGGAATTGCTCTAGGATTGTTGCCAAGATTGAAAATCAAGGTGGTCTCGATAACCTCCAAGATGTCGTCGGGGCTGCTGACGTTATCATGATAGATCGGGGTGATCTCTCGGTCGAAACCGATGTAGACCAAGTCTCAGTATTTCAAAAAAAGATCATTGGGGTAGGCCAAGCACATGGTAAACCCGTCATCGTCGCGACAGAGCTTCTACACACCATGATCGATAATCCTTATCCCACCAAGGCGGAGATCGGCGACATAACCAATGCTGTGATTGATGGAGCGAGCCTGCTCATGCTCTCCGGCGAAACCGCGATCGGCCGCTATCCGGTTGAAGCTGTTGCCCGCTTGAAGAGTGTCTCGCTCGTAGCGCAGGGGCATATCGTCGGTAAGGTTCCCAACGTGGAACCTGCGAACGAGATTGCTCGTGCAATCCGCGCCCTCACGACGACTCTTCCCGTCAACAAGATCGTTGTACTCTCCCGAAGCGGCTATGCCGCGGGGCTCGCTGCTGCTGCGTTGGTCGATCAACCGATCATCGCCGCCAATTCCGATCCGTTGGTGGCCCGCAGCTTCAATCTTATTCCAGGGGTACAGGGTGTTCATGTCCCGCAACTCGCCTGGCGCGATTCCCGCTCTGTGATTGAATCACTCCGTGTGTTGCGAGATCAGTCAATCCTTTCTGACGAAGATGTCGTGTTGGTCGTCAGCGCGAATCTAGGCGATGATCGTTATTATTTAAACAGCTTCCAGACTTTTCGTGTCGGTGCGGTCTTCAGTCATGTCGTCAACGATGAGCAATGGCTGGCGACTGCGTAATTGCCTGGCGGAGTTACTCTCGGAGGTATGTGATGGAACAAACAACCATCATCGTTATAGCCATACTGGCATTTTCGGTCGTTCAATCCGTGTTTGGCATGGGGCTTCTCGTCTTTGGGACGCCGACGCTCCTGCTTTTAGGGCTGCCATTTCCTACGGCTCTTGGCTGGCTTCTGCCGGCATCATTGGCGATTTCGACGATACAGGTTGCGGGTGGCCACGCTTACGCGCGTTCCACATGGGTACACGCGAGACCTCTTCTTTGCCTTCTTCCTTTGGTGGCCGTGCTTGCACTCGTGCTTACGTTCAACCTTCATGCGAAGATCGATGTTGCCATTGGCGTAACAATGCTTCTGGCTTCCGCGATCCGGATCAACATCAAGTTACAGCAGCGCTTGGCACAATTTATTGCACGGGCCGAAAATCCTTATCTGCTTGTGATGGGCGCGCTTCACGGACTCACAAACATGGGCGGCGCACTCTTATCTGTGTACGCGTCGACTGTATATCGCGAAAAGACGGAGATTCGGGCGACAATCGCGACCTATTATTTGTCGTTCGGCATCGTTCAAATCGCGACGATCGCCGTCCTTAAACCTGAGGTTCTCAGGCTACACAGCGTCATCGCTGCCGTCGTTGCAGCCCTTGTATATGGGATGGTCGGCCAGCTTATTTTCCAGCGAGCCTCCGGGGTATTCTATGACAAAGCGATTACCGGATTCATTGCGGTCTACGGTGCCGCCGTGCTCATTAAATCTAGTTTCTGAGCAAAATCACTCATGATTGAAATAACTGTCGCATTGGTTCCTATATTTGCGATTATCGGTCTGGGGTTTTTATTGAAAAATAAATCCCTCATTGCAGAAGAGTTTTGGCTTCCATGCGAGAAACTCAACTATTTTTATCTGTTCCCGACCCTGATGTTCAGTCAGATCGCGACTGCAAATTTCGCGGGCTTCTCGTTGAACTCAATCGCCATTACATTGTTGGGTGCGGTTGCGACAGGAGGAACGCTGCTTTACGGGTGGCGAGTTATCCGACCGCAGCCTGGTCCGATCTTTTCATCAATTCTACAAGGAGCCCTTCGCCCAAATACATATGTCGGCGTCGCTGCTGCCACCGCGCTCTATGGGCATCTTGGACTTATGGTCACAGCAGTTGCCATTGCGATTACGATTCCCGTCCTGAATGTCGCTTCGATTATCGTACTCGCTTTCCACGGGAGCGACGGTCCCCTTGATAAATTACGCCTGATTAAAACGATAGCGACCAATCCTGTCATCGTCTCGGTTCTGGTGGGCATAGTCGTCAATTTCCTTGGTATTGAGATTCCGAGACCGTTGGCCTCGACTCTTAACATCTTGGGTACGGCCTCACTGCCTCTCGGCTTGCTTGCCGTTGGAGCCGGCCTGGACATTACGGCCGCGCGCACGTCTCATGGACCAGTTTTGCAATCAACCGTCGTCAAACTGGTGCTGGTCCCTCTTACCACTTACATCATTGGTGAAAGACTCGGCCTCAGAGGAGTCCCTCTCAGTGCAATCGTCCTGTTCAATGCTCTGCCCTGCACTCCGTCGGCTTACATCATGGCACGATTGCTCGGAGGAGAACATCGGATCGCGGCAGGTATCATCAGCGTTCAGACGGCTCTTGCGGCCGTAACGATGCCCGTCGTGCTCGCGGCGCTTGGCTAAAACTATGGTTTCTCCAATGAAAATCGCCATTTTGTCCGACATCCATGGTAATCTCCCTGCTTTAGAGGCCGTAATAGCGGATGCGGACCAAGTACACGTCGATCGAATATACAATTTGGGAGATTGCCTTTCCGGGCCTTTGTGGCCCTCGGAAACTGCAGACCGTCTGATAGCGTTAGCCTGGCCCACCCTCGCGGGCAACCACGAGCGACAGATGCTGTTTCCGGGCCTGGATCCCAACACGTCCGATGGTTTTGCGGCTACGCGTATAACACCGCGCCATCAAGCATGGCTGGCTGGTCTGCCAGCGCGGTTGGAACCCTTTCCTGACGTTCTGCTTTGTCACGGCACCCCGACCTGTGACGAGGCTTACTGGCTGCATCGGGGCAAGCCTGGCGCGATGCGGAAGGCGAGCGAAGCCGAAATCGCTTACCATGCCACTCATCATCTTCTGGCGTTATGCGGTCATACGCATGCAGCGCGCAGCATCGCGCTGCAAGATGGCCGTATTATCGCCAATCCCGGCAGCGTAGGCCTGCCCGCCTATGATGACGATCCAATTATGCCTGATCTTCCCGAGCCGGGAGGCCCTCGCGCACGTTATCTTGTTGCCGAGCGAGAAGAGGGATTCTGGCGCGTCGAATTGCGCGCCGTGACCTATGATTTTGAAAAGGCGGCGCAGCGTGCCGAACTGCATGGTCGAGCCGGATGGGCTCATACACTGCGGACGGGTCGTACGCTTAACCAACCGGACTCAGGTATTTGAATAGGACGATAGGCAATCCATGACGCGGTTGCATTCTTTCCGGTATTCGCGACGGCGTAAGTGATGTGACAAATGGAAAAACCGGACGTGTTGGAGCAATCCCTGCCCGACGGGGATGAGGTGCTGCGGGACTATAACCATATAAGGTCCTAGCCAGCACGCTCCTCCCCCTTGTTTCTACGCGATGACTTCCGGGAGCGAAGTATTGTTCTCTGAGACAGGTCGGGACCGGAGATGGATCGGGCAAGCAGGCACACAAAGGCGTTTATCAACTAATTTTCGGTAGCAAACTTCCACCAGAGACACTTCTAAGCTTCCGCCATATCTCTGTTTTTGTTATCGTCGTCATTGGCGTGTGACAACGCTTTTTGCAACTGGGCGGCCTCCTATGTCGGGTGGCCTGCCGAATACAACACCCGGACCTATGGTCCTTGCGGTGAATGGCTCTGGCTGTTCGACGCTGGAAATAGGCAGGAGGTGGTTAAGCCCAGTGCAAACACCTTGTCACCCGCCCGACGCCAGGTGAGGGTGGGAAATACACGTGCGCTGAGCAATGTACGAACCGGTCCCTCGTTTGTCGTTCGTCTCTATCGTTTTGACTTCGCGTTGGAAATGCCGAAGGAAGCTTCATGCTTCTTTGGCTTTACGAGAGAAAAAGGGGCGTCCGGTCATGACACTACCGATACTCTACAATTGTCCTCCCTCTGGTAATTGCTACAAGATAAGACTGTTCGGTGCACTCGCAGGAATCCCGCTCGAGATCCGCGACGTCGATCTCGTTGCCGGGGCCCAAAAAACAGCCAAATTCACAGCACTTAATCCCTGGCAGCAAGTCCCGATCCTGGAGAATGGCGAAACCGCAATCTGGGACTCTCAGGCGATCCTGGTCTATCTCGCCGAAAAATACGGTAAGACATCGTGGTGGCCTGCCGAGCCTGCGACGCGCGCCCGCGTCGTCGAATGGCTCTCGGTCAGTGTCAATGAAATCCAGCATGGTCCGGCTGACGCGCGTCTCGTAAGGAAATTCGATTATCCGTTACGGTATGACGACGCCACCATTGCTAGCGCACGGACGCTAGCCATCATCGACCGCCATCTCGTCGACCGTAACTGGCTTGTCGGAAAGGGGCCAACATTGGCGGAATGTGCCGCCTATCCCTATCTGGCGCTCGCTCCGGAGGGCGGGATTTCGCTGGATACCTATCCGGCTCTCCGTCAATGGCTGGCACGTATTGAGGCACTGCCCGGCTACATCAGTGTCGATGCATAATCTGATCGCTACGCGTGCCACGCACAGTCCGTACCCTGCACGCGCCAGAAACCTACGAGGCGCGGCTTAGGCCGCGCCCTTCCGGCGACTTCTCTTATGCTCCGACAGCGCCGTAATCGAGGATATTTCGTTCGGGAAAGGAACGCCACGGTCTTCGATAGAGATGGTTGTGGAGGGCGAAGACATGCTCGCGGGGGATGTTCCTGCTGTCTTGTGTTCCAAGCCGCTTGCTCGTGCCAGTTCGGAACCATGTGTCGCGTAATTCGGCGCCACCATAGGATAATCCACCGGCAATCCCCAACGCTCACGATATTGCCCTGATGTCATGCCATGGATAATCCTAAGGTGGCGCTTGAGCATCTTGAGTTTTTCCCGACTTCCAGGCAGATCATGTAGTCGATAAAGACCGAGCGCATGGTAGGCACTGCCGGCGCCGGTTTCTCCGCGTTCTCGGTCTCGCCTGGTGTTCCAACCGCAAAGAGCGCTTCATAAACCATGCGAATCAGATCAGGCAGTGCGTTCGTCTGGATCATGTTGTGCCTGACATGGGCGGAGGCGATTTTCAATGTCAGCGTCAGAAGTTTCCTTTTCAGAGGTGTTGACTCTGCCGTCAGCGTAGATTGTGTCTCGCTCATCGTCCATCCATTCAACATGGTGCTGACGGGGCCAAGCCAGCTTATCCTGGCGCGACGCGCGATCATGCGCGCGGTATGTACAAAACTTCCAGCTTCGACCGCAAGTTTGAAATATTTAAGATTGACGGTTCGCATGATGCGAGCGGATGATGGAAGATATCGTTGATACGCCTATGGCAACGACGACGATCCCGTAGAAAATGAACGAACCTGCCTTCTGAATTTGCCGGGTTACAAATTCCCTCATGTTGGCCATTCTTCACCTCATGCTTTGAATGACGTCACTACGGCGGTTGGCAGGTTCGTGGGGCCGAAGACGCAAACGCTATCAATCTTCCCCCCATTGGTGGGGGAGGGGTGGTTCACGGTTTCTTCCCGAGAGTCATGATAACCGCCCACATGCCTCGGACCTGTTTTCCGGCCGCGTCTCACGGAGCAATCCAGTCGTTGCTCCGCACTCTGCGTTGAGAGACGTTGTGAAAAGTCTTTTATCGACGAGTAATCTTCACCATCCCAGTCTGCTCTGCTCATCGGCGAATATCCCGGTCGGACCCGCATCATCCAGCAGGGCATATTCGATGGCGACCTTTGCGGCCTGTTCAGGCTTCCGATCCCCGTAATGGTTGGTGGCATCCGTGGCGGTCAGGCCAGGGCAGATCGCGTTGACCTTGATATGTCGATCAGCGAGCAATTTTGCGTAGCTGAGGGTCAGGGCATTCAATGCGGCCTTGGAGGCCTGATAGGTCGGCATGGCGACATCTTCATAAATCCAGCCTTCCTCACCCCGGCTGGTAAACGAGGCAAGGACGGAGGAGACGTTTACAATTCTGCCGTGCCGGGACTTCTCAAGCAGCGGGATCATGGTGTCGGTCAGCGCGGCAGTACCGACAACGTTCGTTTCGAGTGTTTTCGACAGCTTCTCTCGCACTGACAGGTCGGGATAGAAATCCAGACTGATGCCGGCATTGTTGACGAGAATGTCCAGACGACCATATTTCTCGCCGATCAGGGCGGCGAGCGCGTCGATGGTTGCCTGACTGGTTGTATCCAGTTCGACGGCTTCCACCTGTGCATCCGGTGTGCCGATCTGTGAAGCGACCTCCCGGCCGGCCTCTAGATTGCGGGCGCCGAGAAGAACTTTCACGCCTTTTTGGGCGAGCCCCTGGGCGATCGCCCGGCCGATCCCGCGGGTCGCGCCGCTGACGAGCGCAATCGGTTGAACCTGCTTCATGATGGATCTTTCTGATTGTTAGGATAGAACGTGGCGCGATGGCGGCCAAAATTAGAGGCCTGCTTCTGTTCCCAGGAGAAGTAAGCGGACAGGACCAGCAGGCTAAGAACAACAAGTGGCGCGATCGCGTGTGAATATTCGCCATAATAAAAAACGGTGACCGTGGCTGAGGCCATGATGCCAATGGCAAGAAGGCTTCCCATCAGCCGGGTTGACTGCCTTGCCATGAGGAATGCCGACGTCAGTTCAAGACAGCCCGTCACAAAATGGAACCAGCCCGGATAGCCCCATCTGGCATATTCATCTGCGACGGGCTTTGGAGCGATGAGATTACCGGTCCCGCCAACGACAAAGAAGGCCACCAGGACATAAGCCAGGATCTGCTTTGCACGTATTTTAGTCACGGTCGGCCTCCGGAGCGGCTGCGGCCAGGAAGAAGGCGACACCCATGGCGACTGTTTTCTTGTCCTGTGCTTCGGTCGTTATTGGCCCACCCGACAGCATCTGCATCTGTGTTTCCGCAGTCACCATATGGATGAAGGCATAGGACAGGGCCGAGGCGTCAAAGCCGCTTCGCAGTCTGCCGAGATCCTGCTGGCGCTGAATCCAGGCCTCAAGGATCGACTTTGCATTATGATGACCCGCGGACCAGATGGCCCGCGACAGCGATGGAAAGCGTTTGCCTTCGGCAATCATCAGCCGGTGCAATTCAAGTGTTCTCGGCTGTTTGATGATGTGCAGGATTTCCGCGCCAAACTTTTCCAGTGTCTGCCGGACGCAGGCATCGGACAGAACGAGCGCTTCGAGCGGGCCGGCAAGCTTTTTGCATTCTTCGGTAATGACCGCCGCGAAAAGACCTTCTTTGCCGCCAAAGCGCTCATAGATGTTACGTCTCGATCCGCCCACTTTCTGAATGAGCATGTCCATGGAGGTGGCTTCATAGCCATGCTCAAGAAAAAGTTCAGTGGCAGACTGCGTGAGCTTTTTAAGCCGCTCGATCCCCCTGGGACGCAGCTCTTTTTCCTGTGGCACAGGAAAGTGAAGATCGGTGGTCATCATGAGCGAGAACAAGTCCTCCATGCCGCTTAGGTGTGGTAACATACCGTACCAAAAATGCAAGCGATTTGCCCATGAGCCAGACGAAAATAACCTCCTGTGCTGCATGGTCCTACTGAAGAGAATTTTTGATCCTGGCTTTTAATTGCTCGGAGCCTGCTTTTGCCTGCTGACGCCAGTCTTCGATTTTTGCTTTCCACTCAGCCTTGTGCTGCTCGAAAAGAACCTTGCGCGCCGCATCGGCCGCCGCGGCCTCTGCCTTTACCGTTGCGTCGACTTCGGCGGCGACGATCTCGGCAGGGCAGCGCAGGATAACGGCGTCAAGCGAGCGTGAGATTGCATCGACTGCATCCGGCGTGGCTTCGTCGATCGTCGCAACTACGGCCGTGATGCCCACGGGAATAAGGTGCGTCATCTGGTCCAGGAGGCTGCCTTGGTCCACCGCGTCATCAAGTGAGACGCTGCTGCCAATGAGGGCTCCGGTCGATGCGCCAAACAGCACGCCAAGTGGCCCGAGCAGCAGGCCGAGCAGGGAGCCGAGCAGGGTGCCTGTGAGAATGTGATCTCCCGAAGAGCCGTCGGCCCAGCCATCACGCGATGTAATTTCGCCATTTGCGTTGCGTGTGAGAACGACCGCATTGACGAGCGAGAAAGCGCCATCGGCGGATTTCTGCTTCAGTTCGGAGAATGCCTGGAAAGCTTTGCTTTCCTCGGCAAATGACAGAACCACGATATTTCTTGTCATGTGAACACCTTGATGTTGGCCCATAATGGGCGACAGGCACGACACGAGGCCATGCCCCGAGAGCCGCATCCCGTGAAGGACTGATGGCCGGATTAGGCGGGCGCTGGAGGCCAGCATGCTGGTCACACAGATCCCGCAAGATATATCTTCTTATTCCGGGCTTGGGGATGTCAATGATGAAAGATGGCGGATAATGCTTCAGTTTTGTTTCCGGAAGTCTGCTTGGTCGAACTATTCCATCCGTCGTTCTCGCCGGGCCGGCCGGGGTGTGACCGCGCAAAAGCGGTTCCCGGTCGCATGTGTTTGGCGGACAGCAATGCCGATGCGGTTCTGTTCGTCAGCGTTGGAACTACCGATTTATCTACCCATTGTGCGTGGCGAGCCTATTTATCTTCTCGGTCAGCATCGTTGGCGATGCTGGGCTTCTCGTCGACAATGGAAGTCGGTTTCGGATTCCTGACCAGACGCAGGAGTGCTTCGGGAACGGGTTCATCGAGCACGTTGCCAAACAGCTTGCGCAATCCACTCTTCAGCCAGAGATCGAACGCCTGATCTTCAAAAGGGGGACGGCCTCCGATCTCCCGAGGGACTCGCCGGGTCAATGGACGGCACCCCTCGTGTTGCGGGATGCCCTCAATGGCATGTCAGGCTGGTTCCTGATCCGGGGCTGGCACCTGACTTCGCCGATCGAACGTTTCTTCGGACATCGAATGACGTGACGCTGGGCCATCCTGAAAACCTCCCTGGCATAGTCCTGATGAGGGTTGCCACGACGGTGCAGCGGCTATTCTGGCTCTCTCGTCATCTTCCGTCCTCGCACGCCGGGCAATCTTTTCCCAAAGGTCCCAACCTCTGCCTGACGGTGACGTTAGGCAAGGTGAGCGCCTCGGGCAGGCGGCAGCTTTTCCCGTGCGTCGGGGTAACAGAATCCATTTCAGCGGAGACTATTCCCAAGCTGCTTGAACGGTCTGGTAACATACCGTACCTGAATTTGCAAGCCATGAACTGCCCCCTGCTCCAGACATGGGATCGTCTCCCACCTGTGGAACGCCTACGCCGAAACAGCAATACGGCGAACGCAGCGGTCGTAAGCCTGCGCCACTATCGAGAATTCCGTTTTACGAATGCTCGCTGATGACGGGCTGGCAAAAGGCGCCAGTTTCCTCGACGAAGAACGATACGAGACTGACGAACTGAGGTAATGATATTATTTATATTGTCGAAAGTAGTGCATGTCGCAGATATCCGTACCACGAGAAGGTGCTCTGAGGTTTATGAGTTTGTTAGGAATGGGTATCCAGCCATCTGCTGATCGCATCGACCACCTTGTTCTCAATACGAAAATAACCATGCGGGGTCAGGGAACCGCAGTTCTTTTTCGATCGCGTGGCGCCTCCCGAGACTGTCAGCACACGCACGTCTTTGCTAGCTGTCATGGAGGCAGCGATCTGTCGTGCTGACTGTGGCGGAGCAACATTGCACAGGTCATCGCGGTTGACGACCACAAGGACAGGCGCGCGCACCTGCTGAGGGGTGGCGCTGAAGACCGTCTCGCCGCTGCCACCCACGACGGATACGGATTCAGTGAGCACGACACCGGCGATGCTACCGGGGAGGGCATGGGCTGCGGTATTCACGGCCGCGATCGATCCCTGGCTCGTGCCAAGCAGGAAAACAGGACCTGATTTCGGCTGATGCGCGAATGCGGCAAGTTCCTCGACAAGGCGTGCATAGGCCGACGAACTGCGGCGGCCTCTGAGGTTGGCATGATTGATCGTATCGGGGATGAGGACCGCATAACCCCGCTTGTTCCACAGGTCGCGTGTCCGGACGACAAAATTATCTCCATGCCCGATGCGTCCATCCTCTTGAAGGCCGATGTCGCCGGTACCCCCGGGCAGCATGATGATCGTTCCCCGAGGCCTAGTCGGAGTGGAAAACAACACCGTCAGACGCCTTCCATCGTTGAGGAGCAGGTTAAAAACCCGCTCGGCATGGGGTTGATCGGCGATGAGTGTGGTTCTTTCCTGCTGATGGCGATCATGCGCGAAGGCTATTGTCGGCAGGATTGCCAAGGAAAGCAGCGTAGCGATCGTATTCTGCATATCGTTCCTCACGCAACTTACTGGCGGTGATGTGGGTCGGGAGGCGTGGTGGCCGTTCTGAAAATCTCCGCCAGCCAATTGATGAAGACGCGCACGCGCGGAGACATCTGTCGGTTGTGCGGATAAAGGAGCGACACCGGCGAAGGGGCAGGCGGAAATGCGCTCAGCACCTCGACCAGGGAACCGGTCCCAATATCCTGCGCCGCGTGGTAGCGCGGGATCTGAATGATGCCCAGACCGGCCCGCGCAGCCGAGACGTAGCTTTCGGCCGCGTTGACCGCCATGTGGAGCGGCAGGACGATATCGCGGGGCTTTCCGTCAATCATGAATTCCAGCGGTAAGATCCTGCCCCGCAGGCTCGACTGGAAACCGACCATGAAGTGACTATCCGCCAGCGCGTCCGGGTGAGCCGGGATGCCATGTGCTGCCAGATAGGCCGGGGCGGCAAGTGTCACTTCCTCCAGCACGCCCAGATGTTTCACCACCATTTCACTGTTCCGCAATTCGCCCACACGAAGAACGCAGTCCATCCCTTCGCGGACCGGATCGACCAGACGGTCGCCTTCGCTCATATGCAGTTCGATATCGGGATACGTCGCGAAAAATGCTGGCAGGGATGGCAGGAGGAAATGGCGGGCGAGCGTGCCATGCACGTCGACCCGCAGTGTGCCCCTGGGCCGGACATTGCCGAAAGCGGTCTCGGCATCCTCGATGTCGGCCACGATATGACGACAGCGGCGGTAATAGGTTTCACCTTCCGGTGTTGGGCTGACCTGGCGCGTCGTACGATGCAGAAGGCGCACGCCCAGCCGGGTCTCCAGCGCCTTGATGACATCGGTGGCCGTCGAGCGCGGCAGGTTCATGTCTTCCGCGGCTTGGGTGAAACTTTCGCGTTCCACGATGCGCATGAACAGACGCATGACATCCAGTCGGTCCATCCACTGTTCCCCTATGTCGGATAATCTATCCGGATTATGCGGGATTATCAGGCGGTCGAAAAGAGGCACGGTCATGTCCGAAGGCCAGAACGGCCGCAGGCAAAAGGAAAAGCAGATATGACACAGGGCAGAAAAGTCGCGATCGTCACGGGGTCATCGCGCGGGATTGGGGCGGCCATTGCCACGCGGTTGGCGAAGGACGGGCTGGCCGTTGTCGTCAATTACGCTGGCAATGCCGCGCAAGCGGAGGAACTGGCCGCGACGATCCGTCAGGCCGGCGGCGAAGCTCTTCCCGTGAAGGCTGATATCTCGGACGCAGCGGCTGTGACCGCGCTGTTCGATGCGACGGAGAAAGCCTTTGGCGGCGTCGATGTGCTGGTCAACAATGCCGGGATCATGACGCTGGGACGGATCGCCGATGTGGATGATGCCGCCTTCACGCGACAGGTGGACATCAATTTGCGGGGCACTTTCAACACCCTGCGCGAGGCCGGGAAAAGGCTTCGGGAAGGCGGGCGCATCGTCAATCTCTCGACAAGTGTCGTCGGGCTGAAGTTTGAAAATTACGGCGTGTATGCGGCGACGAAGGCGGCGGTGGAAACCCTGACCGCGATTCTGGCCAAGGAACTGCGTGGCCGGAATACGACGGTGAACGCGGTGGCCCCAGGCCCGACCGGGACGGAGCTGTTCCTCGACGGGAAAAGCCCCGAACTGATTGAAAAACTGTCGAAGATGAATCCGCTGGAACGTCTCGGGACGCCGGAAGACATCGCCGCGGCGGTGGCCTTCCTCGTCGGGCCGGACGGGGCGTGGATCAACGGTCAGACCCTGCGCGCCAATGGCGGTATGGTCTGAGGGCAACGGTCTCGTGGAAGGAAAAAGAAGCATGGGCAGGCAGGTTGTCCTGATTACCGGGGCGTCGAGTGGATTTGGCGCCATGACGGCCCGAGGCCTCGCCACTGCCGGGCACTGCGTCTATGCCGGTGTGCGGGATATTCATGGGAAAGGCGCGGCGGCTGTGGCGGATGCGGCCAGATTCGCGAAAGAGTGGAACGTCGATCTGCGTACCGTGGAACTCGATGTTCTCCAGCAGACACAGGTGGACGCCGCCGTGGCCCGGATCATGGCGGAACAGGGCCAGATTGACGTGGTGATCCATAATGCCGGTCATATGTGTTTTGCCCGGCCGAGGCTTTTGCGCCGGAACAACTAGCGGCGCTGTATGATGTGAATGTCCTTTCCACCCAGCGCCTCAACCGCGCGGCGCTACCGCATATGCGGGAGAGGGGGCAGGGGCTCGTCATATGGGTGTCGTCATCCAGCACGCGGGGCGGCACGCCACCTTTCCTCGGCCCATATTTCGCGGCGAAGGCGGCGATGGATGCCCTGGCCATTTCCTACGCGGGTGAACTGACACGGTGGGGGATCGAGACGACCATCGTCGTGCCGGGCGCCTTTACCAAGGGGACCAACCACTTTCGCGATGCCGGCGCACCGGCGGACCAGAGCGTAGCACAGGCCTACATGGATGGCCCTTACAAGGGTGTGGAAGAGAAGGCGCTCGCGGGTCTGGCGGCCCTCGAACCGGCCGATGCCGACCCGGAAAGTGTAGCCAGGACGATCGAGGCCGTCGTGGATACTCCCCGTGGCAAGCGGCCGTTCCGGGTCCATGTGGATCCGTCACAGGACGGGGCGGAAATCGTCAACGGCATTGCGGACAGGGTCAGGGCCGAGCTGCTGCGGCGTATCGGGCTTGGGGATCTGCTGCATATCGCACAGCCGGCATGACGACAGGGCGCCGGAACAGACTGCTCTGACATTCGTCCTGGTGGGCGGGAATGCCGTGTCTTGGTAGGTCCACCAGACGTTTTTCACGCATCAGCATATGGAAAACAAAGATGGGGGCCTCTTGTCCAGCACCCCCGGCGAAAGTGCGTGTCATGATCGACTTTCTCGTGCAGGCGTTCGATGGAGCGGCTCCGTGGTCCGTGAAACGGGCGTAGTGCATGGGAAGGTCGCCGCCTCTCAGTGCCGTCAGGGCGTGATGATCGTACGCGCCTGATAGTCCTTCAGGACATCAATAAAGGCCCGTAGAGCAGGCGGGACCAGCCGGTGGCCGGGGTAATAGAGGGCATGCCCCGGAAAGGTGGGTGTCCAGTCATCCAGGATGGCCGTGAGCTGTCCCTGTTCAAGGGCTGTCCGGGCTGTATCTTGCGAGACGAACGCAATGCCTTGCCCATCCATGGCCGCTTCAACCATGAGGTCCATGTCGTCCAGCGTCAAGGCACCGGAGACATCCACCGCATAGTCCTGGCCGTACCGTGCGAACTCCCATCGGTAGATTTTGCCGCCGGGCAGGCGAAAACGGATGCAGGCATGATGTTGCAGGTCATCTGGCGTCTGTGGCGCGCCATGGACCGCAAGGTAGCCGGGGGAAGCCACGGCAATGAAGCGCCCTTCCGTGCCAAACCGTATGGCAACCATGTCCTGCGGGACGGCTTCCGCCAGTCGGACACCGGCGTCGAAGCCCTCGGCGACAATGTCTATGAAGCGGCCATTGGTCACGAGATCGAGGTGGACGTCCGGATAGCGATCCCGGAACAGGGGGACGACGCCCTGGAGTAGGGCGCGGGCCGCACTTCTGGATGCGTTGATCCGAAGGGTGCCGGATGGCTGCGTTTTCAGCATGCCGACGGTGGCGAGGGTCTGGTCGAGGCTGGAAAGAATTGGGGCAAGGCTGGCGAAGAACTGCGCGCCCGCTTCTGTCGGGGCGACACTGCGCGTCGTCCTGTGAAAGAGACGCACACCCAGGCGCTCTTCGAGGGCACGAATCATATGGCTGAGGGTCGAGGCCGAGAGACCGAGCTCGTCCGCCGCCGCGCGAAAGCTCTGATGCCGCGCGACGGCGAGGAATGCGGTCAATTCCGTCAAGCTGGGCGTCTTATTCATGGCATTTTTTCAATAGTCCATGCCGATTTCCCCGCATAGACCCATTGATTTGGATGGATCAGGATTCCTCCACGGTCTTCGAACATTTCGGGTCCGCAGAGGAGGAACAGGCATGATGTCCAGAAATTGGCTTATCACGGGAACATCCTCCGGGTTCGGCCGTATCATGACCGAACGACTTCTGGAGCGCGGCGACACCGTTGTCGCGACATTGCGCCGGCCCGACAGGCTCCACGATCTTCAGTCGCGGTATCCCGAGCGTTTGCACCTGGCGGCGCTGGATGTCACCGACACGCAGCGGGTCCGTCTGGTCGTTGATCAGGCCTTTGCACAGCTTGGCCGGATTGACGTGATCGTCAGCAATGCCGGCTATGGGTTGTTTGGCGCGGTGGAAGAGGTCTCGAGCGCCCAAATCCGGCAGCAGCTCGATACGAACGTCATCGGATCGATCGAACTGGTCCGGGCAGTGTTGCCGTATCTGCGCGCTCAAGGAGGGGGGCGCATCCTTCAGCTTTCGTCGATGGGCGGACAGATCGCCTTCCCTGGTCTCAGTCTTTATCACGCCAGCAAATGGGCGATTGAAGGGTTCTTCGAAAGCCTTGTGCAGGAAGTCGCATCGTTCGGAATCGAGGCGACGTTGATCGAGCCGGGGGCGGCGAGAACGCAGTTCGGCCGTGGCAGTATGATCATGGGCGACCCGCTTGAGGCGTATCAGGCGGTCCCGTTCAGCGCGCGGCGCGCGGTTCTGGCCCAGGACTCCTACACGCCCATCGGCGATCCGGACAAAATGGTCCGTGAGATGATTGCCAGCGTGGATATCTCACCCGCGCCCCGGCGCCTGGCCCTTGGCAGTGACGCCTACCGGCTGATGCATGAGGCGTTGGCAGGACGGCTTGCACAGCTCGAGGCACAGAAAGACATCGCCCTCTCGACGGATGCCAGCCCGTAAGGACGGGCGGGACCGGCACATTTCACTTCTTTATCCAGATATCGGCAAGGACAGGTTTCATGAGCAATTCTCTTCAGGGCAAGGTCGTGGCCATTACGGGTGCCAGCAGCGGGATTGGCGAGGCCACGGCCCGGCTGCTCGCGCGGTCTGGTGCTTTCGTCGCGCTCGGAGCCCGTCGGATGGATCGTCTCGCCGCCATCGTGGCGGACATCGAGCGCGAGGGCGGCAAGGCCATTGCCCTTGAACTCGACGTTCAGGACCAGGGACAGGTTCGGGCGTTCGTTGACGGGGCCGTCAAGGAATTCGGGCGGATTGATGTGCTGGTCAATAATGCGGGCGTCATGCTGGTAGCACCCCTAAGTGATCTGAAGGTCAATCAGTGGGACCGGATGATCGATGTGAACATCAAGGGCGTGCTGTACGGGATTGCGGCGGCCCTGCCGCATATGCGGGCGCAGGGCGCGGGCCACGTCATCAATGTCTCATCAGTGGCCGGGCATAAGGTTGGGCCCGGTTTCGCTGTCTATTGTGGCACCAAGTTTGCTGTTCGTGCGATTTCAGAAGGGTTTCGCCAGGAAGCCGGACCGACGATCCGGAGCACGATCATCTCTCCGGGTGCCGTGACGACCGAACTGGCGACCCATGTCAGCAATGGTCCTGCGAAAGATGCGGTGGACGCCATGTATGCTACGGCCGCGATCAGCCCTGACCCGATTGCCAACGCTATCCATTACGCGATTTCTCAGACACCTGATGTCGATATCAACGAAATCATCATCCGGCCGACGGGGCAGGAGTTCTGATCATAAGAACAGATCGTTCGATGTCCCTGCAATTGAACAATGGATGGCCGGATTGACGCGCCTAAGCGTTCTGGCATTGTTCTCTTATCATGCGACGAGACGGGGTATCTCGCGGTCTACCAATCGCAAGTATCGTTGGTTGGTCTTCCCCAGCAATACCCGATACCGACACTCCCGAAGCCCTGGCTCCGGGAGTGTTCGTGTTTTTGGCTCCCTGACCACGTGAGGGGATGAAAGCCAGCAGGTTTCCAAGCTCCGCGAAGGTGGTCGAACGCTGGCTGCGCTTTGGCCGGCCAGTCACGGATATGATTCTGGACCGTCGCCATCGTCTGTTGAGCTTTGCCTCCAGTAGTGTGTTCGCATTCGTCCGCTGTTCCGCCAACCAGTAAGGCACGGTTGAATCACACATCGACATCGTGCGCACGGTCGGCTCCGGCGACGGCTGCCAGACCGTCCCATGCGCGCAACCCGGCGGCGAGGTGCTGCTGCACCAGAGTTCATGGCCGCGCGTCCAGCGCGTGCTGGAAGCGATCGACGCGGTGGAGGCGCTGGACATCGACCCGACCGAAGTCAGTCCTGATTACGGGCGTCACGTGCACCATCGGCTGGAGGCGCGGCAACAGCTCTGCGCCTCCACCAAAATGCGGCATCGGGCATGGCTAGGGCGTCGTGCGCTGCATTGAGTGTGCTGCTTGGCGTCTGCATTCATCAATGCAGTTGGCAACGAATGTCGGGCACGTCCTAGACGCCAGCCTCACCCCGAAGGGCATGGTGCGCTATCGGAAAAAACTGCTGGCGACGTTGGAAGGGCGGGAGGTGGAACGGGTCGGGCAGGCCATGGCCGAAAAGCGGGGGAAGCTATGGCGTCCGCTTGATCGGTTCGAGACCATCACGATAAAAGGTCCGATCGATCTGGCCAAGCACCAGCAGGCGGCGGAAGGAGCGGGAGCGCAGGGAGCCGTAGAGCAGCAGGATACGCGGCGGAAGGTCCACACGCGGTTGCGGTTCGAGCCGCGCGAGATTGACCCGTTCAAGATATTCGGAGTGGAGGGCCGCCAAGTCAGGTCCGATCATTGTGATATCGGTCCATTCGTGCATTACGGGTGGCTGATCCAGGGAAGCCACAGGGCCAACGCCGCGAGCGTTGCCAGCAGGACGGGCGGGGTGATCGCCAGTCCGACCTTCATATACTGCCCCCATGTGACCCGATGGTTCCTGGATGCCAGCACATGCAGCCACAGCAACGTGGCGAGACTGCCGATCGGTGTAAATTTCGGCCCGAGGTCACAACCGATCACATTGGCATAGACCATCAGTTCACGGGTCAGCGGCGCGATGTCGTGAGCCTGCTGGATCGCCAGCGCCCCGACCAGCACACTCGGCATATTATTCATAATGGACGACAGAACAGCCGCCAGAAAGCCGGTGCCGATGGTGGCGATGAACGGTCCCTGATGGCCAAGCCAGACCAGTGAGGTTGCAAGGTAGTCGGTCAGCCCGGCATTGCGCAGCCCATACACCACCAGATACATGCCCAGCGAGAAGATCACGATCTGCCACGGGGCACCCCGCAGCACCTTGCGTATAGCGATCACCCGGCCATACCCGGCGACGAGCAGTAGGGTGCCGGCCGCCAGGCAGGCCACGACACAGACCGGGATATGAAACGGCGCCGTCAGGAAATAGGCCGCCAGAACCAGGGCCAGCAGCGGAAATGCCGCCCGGAATACCTGGTGGTCGCGAATGGCCGTGGCAGGTGCTGGCAGTTCGGCGACGGGATAGGTCGCAGGCACCTGCCGCCGATACCACAGCCACAGGACGGCAAGCGTTGCACCAAGTGCTACCAGATCGACAGGGACCATGGTCGCGGCATAGCGGTCGAACGCAATGCCGAAGAAATTGGCGCTGACGATGTTCACCAGATTGGAAATCACCAGCGGCAGGCTGGTAGTATCGGCGACGAAGCCCGTGGCGACAATAAAGGCAAGGGCCGCAGCAGGACTGAGGCGAAGCTGTGTGAGGATGGCGATGACAATGGGCGTGAGCAGCAGGGCGGCTCCGTCATTGGCGAAAACCGCTGCAATGGCCGCTCCCAGCACCACGATCAGCGGGAATAGCGTCCGGCCTCGCCCTTTGCCCCAGCGCACGACGTGCAGGGCGGCCCAATGGAAGAACCCGGCCTCATCCAGCAACAGCGAGAGGACGATCAGCGCGATGAAGGTAAAGGTTGCGTCCCAGACGATGTGCCAGACGACAGGAATGTCGTGCCAGTGGATCACACCAGCCGCCAGGGCCACGGCGGCACCTGCCATGGCACTCCAGCCGATACCCAGCCCCCGAGGCTGCCAGATGACAAAAACCAGCGTGGCAACGAAAATCAGAAGCGCCAGCATCAGATGATCCGCTTGCCGGATTCATCGACGATCTTCTCCCCGTCCTCTTTGACGAAAGCGCCTCTCTGCGGGTTAGGCAGGATGTCCAGAACCGTCTCGGACGGACGGCAGAGTGCCGCACCGAGGGGGGTGACGACGATCGGCCGGTTCATCAGGATCGGATGCGCCATCATGGCGTCGATCAGCGCATCATCGCTCAGGGCCGGATTATCGAGGCCGAGTTCGTGAAAGGGCGTACCCTTTTCCCGCAGGACCGAGCGCACCGAAACGCCCATACGGGCAATCAGACTGACCAGTTCCGCACGGCTTGGTGGGGTTTTCAGATATTCGATGATGCAGGGTGCCTCGCCGCTGTTGCGGATCAGTGCCAGCACGTTGCGCGACGTGCCGCAGGCCGGGTTGTGGTAGATCGTGATGGTCATGGGCAGGATTCCGGGGACGGACAGCAGGAGGACAGGGTCGCGACCAGGGGCGCGCAGAGTTCGGGGCTGCCCGCACAGCAGTCCCTGACGAGGAAGAGCATCAGGTCGCGCAAGCGCGGAAGACAGGCGCGATAGACGATCAGTCGGCTATGACGCTGCGAGGTCAGCAGGCCGGCGCGCGTCAGGGTGGCGAGATGGGCCGAGATCGTGTTCTGCGGGACATCGAGGTGCCGCGCGACACCTCCGGCCGGCAGTCCGTCTGGTTCGTGGCGCACCAGCAGGCGGAAGATTTCCAGTCGCGTGGATTGCGACAGGGCGCTCAGGGCAGCGAGGGCCAGTTCTATATCCATAAATCGACGATCACGGATATATGGGATGAAGTCAACACTACCGAGGACATGCCTCGTTCAGAACCTGGAATACGGTGTCACACGCCGAACAGGCGGCCGATTCCGCCCGTGACGATCATCGCAACAATACCCCAGAAC
>ERZ746981.358-NODE-358-length-19299-cov-13.038966_pt1 | contig 19299 bp, 6 predicted proteins | sample MGYA00374948_ERZ746981 | MGnify/ENA primary metagenome ERZ746981 (study PRJEB28757, sample SAMN06711160) | food metagenome | host: microorganism | place: China:Harbin | collected 2017-01-30 | study: EMG produced TPA metagenomics assembly of the Analysis of...
GATAAAATATCTGAAAACACATCTCTGTTGTATATTATGAAATGTTAACCTTCAAGCGTAGATGTAAATCCCACAACGAGAAAAGATTGAAGCTATTATACCTACAAGCCAAAAAAAGAGTACAAAATATGTATTTCTTCAGGCTCCTTAGAACTGCAAAGCAGCACCCTTCTCCTTCTTATCACCACCAAGCTCAAAGTGCTTGCATCTCTTCAATGGAAGCTGCATCTTAGCCTTGCAAACAACACACTCCAATCTCAACACAACCTTCTTGGTAGTCTTGGCCTTCTTTCTGAAAACCTGCTTAGTCTGACCACCGAAACCAGCTTGCTTTCTGTCATATCTTCTCTTACCCTGAGCGTACAAGGAAGCCTTACCAGCCTTGTATTGTGTAACTCTGTGCTGGGTGTGCTTTCTGCACTTCTTGCTCTTGCAGTAAGTCTTTCTGGTCTTTGGAACGTTAACTATAGGATTGGGGGTTCTTTGTTAGTATTTTATGCCTAATATTACACGTGAAGCATTTTGTTTCCACTGAATCACTAGAAAATGATAATGTGTCTTAAATCAACCGTTGCATTTCCGCGTATACTCCAACATCCATCACAAATATCCCACTCTGTATATTACTTCCCATTTGATTCCAACTTCTTCGGCTAATTACATTTTACTATCAAATTGGCGTAGTCCTTTTCTTCTAACTCTCTGTTCAACCAATAACAAACTATCCCAAACGTTTTTTTCCATCCGTCTAACACCAGCAAATGAAGGTCTCATCATATTATTGCTGTGTGGTCTGCTCTTCTATACACTTTGAGAATCTCCTTTTATCTGCTTCATCCATAGAGTTGATGTCCATTCCCGCTTCACCAATTTCAACCATAATTAACATTGGATTCAGTATTCTTTTCACTTCTTGTACATACCCATCTTTCAAATATATTCCTTGGTGTTGGTTTGGACTTTAATCTGTTATAATTAAAATGGACGTGAAAGTTGTGAACTCCAATCCGAAATAGGCTCTATTGAATTATCTCACTACGTCTGAAAAAAAAGTCTCTGAAAGTTTTTCAATGTGTTTCGAGCCTTGATTTTTTCCTGCTTCTCTCCGCCTTAAGTCCTTTGTTCGGCAATAAAAAAAAGGGTAATTTTTATTAGAGGTGTAGAGGTACCCATCTCGTAATATTTTTTTAGGACTGAGCGCACAAAATTTCTGGCAGATTTCAAACCCTATATTTTATCACGTGATGTGATCTTCTTTTTTTTTCTTTCGAAAATTAGACTAGCTCACAGATCCACATATGAAGATTGATTCCCCATAGAAGCAACAGCACGCAGGCTTCCAAAAGAATATAACTACTTCAACTACTACTCCATTTTATTATAATATGTCCTAGCATAATATCATAATTATCGTACGTACCTGCAAAGGTTTACAAGCCAAATAACCATAGATGAAGAATAAAAAATATGAAATCGCTTCTCGGTGAACCAACCAACTAGTCCCATCCAACATAAGTCCGTCTTTAACGTTCTAATAAATATTACTGTTTTCGTTTATGCACTAAGTTCCCCGCATAGCGTCGACAAACGTTCTTTGAAATTTCTGACCTCATCAGGTAAGTTCACGTAGAAGTTTGCTGCATCATCGAATTCATAATTCAACACCTTGGTATAGTATGCAAACTTAAGCCTAAGCTCATTTGGGCTCAATTTCGACGTGATATTCTTAAACACAGTCATGAGTCCGTATGCATTGTCACGAGTTAATCTATATTGTTCGACCGTCTTTTTGAAATACTTGGTGTCGCAAATGTCCTTAATTTGTTCTGGTTTGATGAAGTCCACAATCAGTGAAAGGTAATTATTCAAAGTAACGTCCCTTTTCTCGTTCTTCTTTGAGCCTTGGTCAATAATAAACTTGTTGGCAAGTTCATAATAGCCTTCCTGTTCCAAGTAATCTAGCAATCTGACCAGTACTGGATCCGATAGAACCAACGATTTCTTAAGTAAAATCTCTCTAACCACCTTTAAAAGAAGGTTCTTATCCCCAGAAACAATCAACAGATCCACATATTTGTCAAAACTCTGATGAACTAATAGGAAGTTGTTTTCCAATTTGGTTGGAAGAGAATCTATTGATCTGTCGAAATCCTCTCTAATCACATCGTAATCATAAACCTTTGATGCCATTTTAAGATCATTTCTAACCAAGAACGATGCAAAAAGGTTAGAAAGAGCCTCAACGGTAAAGTCTGGCATCCAATCCACCCTGTTGAACTTCAAAAATGTGTCGTATGCCTTGTAAGGGTCAATCCAGGCCTGGGATTTCAAGAAACTGGAAATCAAGGCAGATATATCCTCTTGGGAATGCCTTGCAGTCCTTGAATCCATGTTCTTTATAATTTGATCAAGCATTATAGAGCTTCTTTGTATTTCTCCACAAAAGTTCATGGCCTCAATTAAACTGCAATATATTCTATATTGACTATTCTTAAGCTGTTGATCATCAATTTCCGACCTCAGCTCGTTATATAATAACTGAACTGAGTCAAAGTCTCTCTTCAATGAGGCAAACCTAATCAGCTGTAAGTAGAATGATAATAGTAACGTATTGTCACCAGCCATCCGGTTCTTCAATATTTCGTACAAAGTCTTGATATCCGTAGAGGTCACCATCTGATAGCAGTTCAAACATTCCAACAATTCTCTATAGATGGAACGGTCCTTGAACATTATTGCGGATTCGTTATTATGACTAATGAAGAACAGTTCAAGTGCAATCTTTAAAAAGTCCCCACCTTCCTTGAACTGGGCCATTTGGTATGTATGTAACGATCCTTCAACCAATGACTTGATCACAAGTTCGTACGAAATGTTGTCAGGCTTTATGCTATTTGAAAGCATGTCTGAGTAAACGTTAAGAAGATTAGTTAGCTTCTGCTCCATTGTCTCATCTGTTTCTCTGAGCCTTATCGACTCCATCACTTTGTTGTAAACTTTAATGCTTGGAACAATGTTGTTGGAACGCAATCGGAGATAAACAGACAAAACTTCATTCACCTTCCCCACAGCCATCATGTTGTCTATGATTTCTTCATCGGAATATGTCTGTGGTGAAAAATCACCTGCTGTTTGAGCATTAACTTTTTGCTCAACGTCGTCGGCAACTTCCTTTTCCTCTTCATCTTCCTCCTCGCCAGGTTTCTCTATCTCCATCATGAATTTGATGCCCTGAGGTTCTTCGGAAAGCTTGAGTTTCTCCATCTCTTCTTTCAATTTTGCAAGGTCGGTAGTACTCGTACTGAAAGCTCTTTGTTGTCCGTTCATTGCAGTTTTATAGTCTGGGCATATACCTTCAGTTGCAACAACCACCCGCTTAATGGCGTTAGAGCTGCTTCTTCTAATTCCCAATGTTGTGTAAGCCGCATTCATCGACTCTATGCTAATTTTCAAGTGGCTATTTCTGTTTAAACTATGATTCACACGCTTAAGCATGATCCTTTGAAGATTAGCCCTCCTGCTTATTCTGTTTCCATTCCCGTCGGTGGGTCCATCATCTAGATCTGCAGTTTCATCTTCATCTTCATCCTGGTCTTTCTTCTTTCTCCTATTGTATGGATCAAATATCACGTAATTCTTCGTAACAGTAAGTGATGGGAGAACCGTTGAGTATTTGCTATAATTTGTTTTGTTTTGTGATTCTTTACGATGTCCAACCTCGTCTAATAAAACCAAGTCATCAGGATTCCGGTATGATGGATTGAAGAAAGGCTGTCCCCGGCATCTCGAACCAAATGGAGTTCCTCCTTTGACATTTTCATAGCATGCCCTGGAGTACCTGGAAAGACGTGCAAAAGTCCCGAAAACCATGCTGTAGATGTAAATTTATGTTGAGGTTCAAAACAAAAAGCAATATTGCAACCTTTGTCAATAACTCCTGGTGCTTGAAAATGTGTCCCCAAGTATTTATAGCTCACAATGTATGATACTTCTTGACTTCTGTTATAATATGTTGTTTTCCGACGCAAGCAGAAGCAGGCACCCTTGATATATTTGCTGATTTCAAGTAAAGTCTCAGCGTTACGGGCAAAGTGTTGAAAGACCTCGTGTTGCGAAATTGAGGAGCAGATGTAAGCAAAATAAAAGAAAGTTCAACGGAAAAAAGAATGTGTATAAATCGTAAAGCCCGAGAGAGACTGCTTAAGACACGCTCGAAATTGGATTTTCATATGAGGAAAAAGCGGAAATAGCATGGGGTCGATGGGGCAAAATGGGGAAAATGAATGCAAAAAAAAAAAATTATAGCACTACTAATCAGTAAGTTCCTATTTTTTTTCAAGTCTTTTCTCACGGTCGGGAACAGCAAATAGGATCCGCTAGAATGAGCAATCTCTCGTTCCACAAAAAGGCTCCCAATATTATTTGAATCGATAAATTTATCTCTAACAATAAGAAAGGGGAACAATGCGAGGAGATTATTTTCTAAGAAGCTATGCCATATATTTTTCTTAGGCTAACAGGAAATTAACCAACTCCCGATGCTGGGAGAAACCGGGTTTTGATTTAATTGCCCCACAAAGCTCTTTTAAGGTTGTGTGCTGCCTGCCTGCCTAAGGTCGCTTCGTTTAATTTGGAATAACTTCCACCTTAACGCCGATACAAATTTCTTGAAAGCTATGGTCCAATCAACTACATTCCTAATCAAAAAAAAAAAATATGGCACATGCATTTGTAGCGTTTTCAAGCGTCTTTCAATTCTTTTGAATAGTATAGGCCACTGCCAAACTTACGTTTTATTCGAAGGCATTTTGATTGGGCACTTAGAACTGTTCGGAATTTTTTTAGTAATGTAATATTAGAACAGAACGGCTTACACAGAATAGCGCCGCATCATGTGGATTTCTCGTCCAGTAGCGAGAAGCCTAAAAAAAAAAGTCTGAAAATTGTACACGAGAAAAGTATCACGCGCATAGTTAAGCATAAGCCGGATAAGAAAACAAGTTTCTCGGATTAACTATAGATGTACGGATGTACTAGCCGAAAACGTATCTTTAGTCACAAGATACGGTTTCTAAATATGGGTGAAGATTAAATGTGTCGACCTATTTCAGTTAAAGATGCTAAGACATTTTACACTATCGCCAATGAGTTTTATCTAGTTCATGTGTTTTTTACTTTTCTCCATTTTCTGTTTCTTGCTTGAGGGTCACCACCCCGTTTAATTTACTTTCATCTTTACACCAGAACGGACGCGACGTAAATTTGGTTCCAAAAGAGGATTTCCACGCTAACAATTACACTGACAATTATCTCGGCAATAATATCAAAACATCTTTCCATGTATGAACTGTCGATTTCTCTTTTACTTACGGCTGTTGAATAATAAAAGATTGAGTACTACTTCCGTGACAGGCTTCTGAATAACAAAAATGTTTCGGTCGAATAAATTATATGTACAATTTAAATTATGTGCAATATCATGTGTCAGATAACCATAATGCAAAAGTATGGCACAGTTTTAAGAGTTTTAATTATGTGTTTTTAGTTCTGCTGTCTAAACAAAAATGATTCCATTATTTAATGAATATAATATCATATAAATTTGGAGAAGTGAATAAAAGCATCTTTGAATTTTTACTGACCGACTACATTTTCGTATTATTTTTGCATGATGCACTAGAGATCACTAATACCTCCTGAAACAAAACATTTCGACTCGACCACTGGAAAGCAACACAAAGTAACTACTTCAAATTTTCATAAGTTCAACACTCCTACTTCTGGTGGTTGAAGTTTGAAGTAAATAAATCATTAAATCTTGGTCAAATGCATTCGTCTCCTATATAAAATATATTCAGCTTGGTAGCAAAAGCGGAAGTACAATCTCTGTATATAAAAAAAACACATGAAAAGAAAATGAGCGGGAAAGTAAAAATGAAACTGTGAAATGCAATGTATATCCTCAATCATAATCCTCGTTATTAATCACCATTAAGTAACAGGCCTAGAATAACCCCATCGATGTGTTCAAAAAAAAATAATAATAATAAAACAAAATAAAACGATGTAAAAAGAAGTCGTGAAGCAAATGAACAATTAAAAAAGAAATTGATACACGTTCCGTATAATGGAACTTGAAATATGTGACGCAGGATCTCATGTCAGAAACAATATCTATTATCGTCAAATCCATAGTTAATTTTTGCGATTAAATCTTTCTGGCCAACCATATACTCCTGCAAAAAACTGCACTCATGATACCTCCGCTCCATAGTTAAAAGTTGACGTGGATCCAACTTTTTCGGATCATATTCCATATTCCATACAGTCTCCGGCTTGTAGGCGGGGCTTGCTTCTTTAACCAAGTAATTACCAGTCCATTTTTCGGTACTCAGCAAAGGAAACATGCAGCGAATGGCATCCTTGACCTGTCTTCTTTTTGTAGGAAATGTAAGCAAGCTAGTGCAAGGCTTTAATTTCTCGCCGAAGTCCACATACTGAATTGATTCTTCTTCCACGTCAAAGCCAGAAATCACTATGCTATTGCTATTATCCTCGGCCTGAGTCTGTGAAGTGCTTTTCACGTTGGCTGGGGATAATATGTTACTTGAAATTGAAGTGGTTGGTGTCGATGATACCAATCCTGGTGAGCCGATATTGGCGGAGGATAATGATGAAGCATTCGATATGACTGTCCGTATCAATGTGCCAGAATTGTCAGGGGCTAATGGAATATCCAATATTGGCTGTATTTGAACAGCCTTTGTCACCAAGTCATTTCCGGTCGCTAGCTTCGTATTTCTAGTATTTCTTGATTTTTGAAGTGCGTCCTGCAATGCTTCCTCAGAAACCTGATTGCTACTGGATCCAAGTAAATCACCAGTTGCCGATTCGGCAACCTCTGATTCAGAAACCTCCTCAAAAGCACTTAAGTGGTCATGATTTTCGCTCGAGTTTGAAGACAATATATCGTGTAGACTAGATATATCCTCTCCCTGGTCATCCGGTGCATCACGTGAATTGCTTATCGGAGAATTCAAATCTTCGCCATATTCTTCTATAGTGTGATCAGTAAGAGCTCGAGAACGCAATGCAGAAATATTTCCTGATGATCTTTCATTTGAGTTTAGCCATTCAGAAGTCTCTGCATCATTGTTGACGATACCAGACTCTTCTTCTAGCTGCTCTTCCTGATCCAGACTTCTTGACGAAGAGTTAGATGAGCGACTCATTGGCGTACCGGATTTTACAGCACCTTTAATCTTATGCTTGAAGTGCGACATCATCCCACTTAAGTCAGATGAAGAACCTCTCAGAAAGTTCTCGAATGAATGATAGTGGAGATGTTCACTTTCCTGATTACGACGGTGTCTTCTCCTCCTAGGAACAGTCCTGTATTTGGGCATCGGTCTTCTGTTCAAATCAAGGGAATTATCTATGCCTGTAGAGATTGCAGTATACCATTCGATCATCATCGCAGCCGACGGAAACTGAAGAAGAAACTGCTCTGTTTGCAGCCTAAAACGAAGCACATATCTCCTTTTTTTGTAGTCTATGGCAAGGCCTACCTTTCCATATTGTAACGTGTACGAACGTTCTAGTCTGTCCTTGTTCATAATTCCCCGATTCCTGAACAACTCCAGTCTTTCTAGATCATCTGCTTTCGTTAATGCAGAGCGAAAATCATCCACATTATATCTACCGCGGTTGGCCATGTTTCTCGAATCTGCAGCATCATTGTTGGTACTAACAGAGGATGCTCTGGATCGGCTCGAAGTTTCGCTTGCAAACGACTTTGTCCGACTTCTATGCCCAAAACGATGGCCACTCCTTAACGAGAAAATCGAGTGTGCCGAACCCTGGTTTGCATTTCCGGCAGGAGTGTCAAAAAGCTCATCTGGGTCATATTCGTAAATGTTGAGTTGAGTTGAGTTAAGCTCAACCAAGCAAGTCCTCCAGTGACGTTGCACAGCCATTTGGTAAGGTGTAACCCACTCCATTTTCCTCATCAGAGCGGCAATCTTATACACACATGGTGAGTAAGATGGAGGATTCTCTGCTGCCGGTCCACAAGGAAACACCGCTTTTGGCTTTCCAGGCGCAATCCATTCATAGGGAGGAGGAAGCACAGGAAAAGGGTCCACCAATTCCAAATAACCGGGCTGCTGACTCTTTGTTGGGTCCGATCTCAACCTCTGCTTCTCAAGAAATAGATCTGTTGTCGATTTGGATCGAGTTCGGGCTAATTGATTCGTCCCAGACGAAGACATAGATAAGTTACCGCTGATGGTTTTAGACGGCAGGCGTGAAGACAATTTCGAGGGATATATCAGTGGCGTTGATCCGGACCGTTGTCTCATTCCTGAATTAAGCATTTGTTTCAAGCCCAAACGGCTTCGTCTATGATGGGAGAAAGTCTGACTTCTTGCCCTATGATCTATTTGCAATTCCGACATTTGATAAATAAATGTGCTCTATTATTAACCCAAAATGTTGTACAAACTAATGTACACGACTCTATCCCGTGATGATGTATATAAAACTAGCTTTTCTGCTAAGCTTTGTAGTTTAAAAACAGAATGTATTTTCAGTAAGTTCTTGTTTTATTTTTTTGCTTGATGGGAAATATACAGCCTTACCTGCTCCTAACTCATCACTCCTGTAGGGACAGAAAGTAAATGCGAACAAGAAAATAGCCAAAGATGGATCCCTAACAGATCTTGGCTCAAGACAAGATTTATAAATTAAAACAGCAATATCAACCAATAAATAGTCACGGGCTATCTGTATAGTTAAAAGAAGAGAGGAAAAAGAAGAAAAACGCAAACCAAAAAAAAGGCGGAAAGGAAAGTATGTAAGATGTATTATAAATTCTAAGTACGACTAGATCCAAGTTCGGAATAAATCAGGTATTTTTTTTTTCCCCACGAAGTTTGGATCAGGAGCGTAGTTCACCGGAACCGCGCGGGAGGGAGAATCTAGAGTAATTATTGCCGATTCAATTTTGTTCTATCCAGGCCTTTATTATCTATCTGTAAGTTTAATTTAATTTTTTCTAATTTTTGTTTGTTTTTGCAGGCTTTTTTTCTCCTTTCCTAATGTATATAAAATTTCGGTTGATTATTCATTTTTACCCGTATTGTGGATGTGTACAAATTCTGGGGTAATATAAATTCCAGATTCTATATCAATCGTGTTTTGACAGGTTTAATTCATCTAATGAACTTGTTCAACAAATATTGCGTTTTGTTTGTATCTTTTTAACTAAATTACATCTATTTAGTTCCTGTTCCGAATGATTAAAAATCGTTACGTAATTTTTTCCTGCACCCTATCAAAGTGGGCGGGTCCGTGGAGACGAAAGGGGAGAACGTTCATAAATAAAAAAAAAAAATTACCCACTTTGACCCCGAAATCTTCTTTCCGTTCCTATTGTTCTTGGTACCGAGCAGCGAGCTATTTTTGATTGTGTGCTTCTTTTTATGAAATAGCACACATGCTCTCCGTGCCTATCTGTGAAACAAGATTACGAATTAATTAACCTGTAGGGGGTGAAATGCTACTTTTGCTTTCTCCTTTTTTTCCCCGATTCTTCTCGGTTAAAACAAGGATGGATCTGTATTATGTTCCTATCATATAGTTTCATTTAAAATAGAGTGTCTAGTTCATACGATTTCAAACGCTTTAATACCTATATTGTTGGTTACCTGAATGCACTTGTTGCGTGAGAATAGATCACCACACTATCACCTGGTACCCCACACAAAAAATATGCGTGCCGACCCCTTAAATTTACACATACAATTACATCAATATTCTTTCTTTCCTTCCTTTCAGATATATCACAGATAAAGCCAATGCACAATCAACTGTCTCCTGATCTTATCTACTTGTCACGTTATTGTTACTATGTATAAATATTTCTTACGCGGCAAGAACCTGATACCGTTTTCTGTCGTATTTGCTCCGTGTCTAATTAATTTCTTTGTGTTGTTGGGGGAATAACTAACAAAAATAAAAAAAATTGAAAGTACTTGGCGTTGCTTCGGAATTATCTATACTCAGAGTCCACCTTTTCTGTAAGGGGTACGTAAATATCCGTCAAATATTCAGATTGCTTTTATGACAATAACTTTAATTGTATCCATTCGCTTCTAATTTTATAAGTCAAGCCAAGGAGGAGGTATCTTGTAAATTGATATTATATCTCACTGATTGTTTATTGCCTGACTTTAATTGATTAGAGAACGTTTTATTTTTGCGCGCATCAAAATGGTCAAATGTTGTATTGTGTTGATTCTCCGAGTCAGTTAATCCGTTCTCGAGGTCATCCGTTTCATTGATTCTGTCTGACAAATAACTTATAAATACAGACGCGTCGATTGGTCTTTTCTATTACTATTTCTTTCGACGTGACTGGCTTTCTGAATATCGCCTCCGATTCAGGTTATTGCCAAACTAGGCCCGTTTCTACTTTGGGACAATGTGACTCTACTTTCCAACTTTTCGCAATTGGACTACGATCTCTTCACATCTGACGCTTCTCGCTCTTGCGGATTGCTGCAATCTAAAGATAATTTTACTATCATAACCTTTTTTTGCAATTCCGATTTATACTTTTTTTTTCAATTATACGATTATTACATATTATTTTTTTCTTTATATTTCTTCATGACTATTTTATCATAGACAAATCCTAAACTCGTTTGTTTGCATTTGGTTCATTATATTTTCCCATCATTCCCATGAACTCTTCATTTGTTCGTTTCGTTAACTCAAACACGTTGTACCCATGTTATAAAATATAGAACTTCTTCTTTCATTTGGCATTAACAGTTAAAATAGGATGTCTGAAGCTAACTTGAAAGCTCATTCTGCTTATGGATCTTCAGAAAGCGAGTCTTCTCATTCGGATGCTGTGAATGTGATACAGACTGAAGAAAATGATAATACACAATTTGGCGGACCTATACACTCATCTTCATCATCTTCGTCTGGAAATTCAGAATCTTACAGGTCTAATAGATACGGTCATGAAAGCAGATTACATGCAAACGAGTCATTCCCATCTGATTCCACTCATAATATGGACTATGTTCCGGGCTCTTTCAAAAAGCAACTACATACAGGAAAAAATCCTATCAATATTCAAGATCCACTGATTGCACTAGCCTCCCCCGTCAGAAAGTCACCTCTCTCTCATGAGTACAACTATAAGCCAAATTGTGCAACTCAACCGCATTTCCACAATTCAGATATCACCCATTCGACTATTTCATTACCAACGCCTTCAAATAATCTTCCGTTTAAAGCTTTGTATGGATCAATAAAGGAGGAGGGAGAAGCAGATAGTATACAATCCAGCACATATCAAATTGCATCATCCCCGTTGATTTCTACATCTTCTGCCGGGTTCATTGAGGACAATTTGGAAAGTGCAAATGTAGCATATCCACAATCAGGGCCATTATCATTCGAAAGAAAGCTCAAATATTACGTGCCTTGTTGCAATTGGATGGCTCAATACACTCTGGACAATTTCTTTCACGATCTTGTTGCTGGTCTTTCCTTGGCATCCTATCAGATTCCTTTAAGTATGTCATTTGCTACTGCAGTTGCACACGTTCCTACAATATGTGGTCTATTGGGTCTTACGGTAGCACCAACAATATATATGTTTCTAGGTTCTGTTCCCCAAATGATAGTTGGACCGGAGGCTGCTGTGTCGATGATTGTCGGTCAATGTATTGAGAAGATCATTAAGCACAATCCGGATGTTTCTTCAGTTGATTTATTAATTGTTCTGGCATCATGTTCTGGCTCTATATTACTTATGTTTGGGCTCATGCGTTTTGGATTCATCGACAATGTTCTTTGTAGCTCCCTTATGAAAGCCTTTATTACGGCAATTGGTGTTACTATGATGATAAACTCGACCATTTCCATTCTGGGCTTGGATTCTGTGCTTTCAAGCCTTCCGTCAGACATACATGTTCATTCCCCCTACCAAAAGCTTGTGTTTTTGATCCAGCACATTCACAAGTTTCATTCATCCACAACTGCAATCGGCTTCTCAGCATTCGCTGCCTTGTTTATCATGAAATATATTAAATCACTATTCATCAAGAGAAAGCACAAGTGGGCCTCTTTCTTTCCTGAAATTTTGGTCGTGGTCGTTTTTTCAACATTCATGTCATACATGCTTGATTTTGAAAAGCATGGAATAAATGTACTAGGGAAAGTGGATGTCAGTGGCTTTCGATTAAAGTTACCATTTACCTCTCATTTGAGGCCTTGGTACAGTGAGCTTTTCGTTGCCTCTTTCACGTGTGCAATCTTGGGATTCTTTGAAAGTTCGACAGCTGCGAAATCGTTGAGCTCTTCCACAACCCCGGTTTCCTCTAATAGAGAATTGGTTGCGTTAGGTTCAGTGAGTCTCTCTGTGAGTGTTTTTGGTGGGTTACCGTCATTTGGAGGATATGCAAGGTCAAAATTGAATGCTACAAACGGAGCGCGTACACCTGCTTCTGGTCTTTTCATGGGCCTTACGACTCTTCTCACAACACTTTACCTTTTGGATTATATTTATTATCTTCCCATCTGTGTGCTTAATGCTGTGATTGCAATAGTTGGCTTATCTCTTCTTAAGGAATCTCCCGGTGAAGTTAAATTCCACATCCGCACAGAAGGTTATAATGAACTCTTTACGTTTTTCCTCACGCTTGTTTCCTCGTTCTTCTATACCGTTGAACTTGGTGTTGGGATTGGAACCTTCTATTCTTTAATGAGAGTGATTAAACACAGTACCAAATCCAGAATTCAAATTTTGGCTCGCGTTGCCGGAACGGATATTTTTGTTAACTCAGACTTTGTCGATGATGATGGTGCACCATTGAAAAAGGTTGCTGTCAAAGGGTATAAGGAATTCAGAAGGAAATCCATGATTCGACACAGACTGGAGGCAGGAGAATTGCCAAACAATTCTCTTTCTGAGGAGCAGTCTGTTGATACAGATGATAAAAAGGATTCTGATAGTGATGCTGCACCACAACTAGAGGACAGGGAAGGGTGCTTGATTATTAAAATTCCAGAGCCCTTGACATTTACCAATGCCAGTGATCTAAAATCAAGATTGAAGAGAATTGAAATATATGGATCTGCTAAGGCCCATCCTGCTAGTAAGCATACAAATTTCAGACTACGGCATATAGTGTTCGATTTGCACGGTATGACATCTCTAGATTCTTCAGCGGCTCAGATTGTCGTCGATGTTTTATTGAATTACAAGAAAAGAGGAATTGACGTTTTCTTCTGCCGTGTATTTAGGGATAAGGATTTACTTCGCCGTCTTAAAGACTCTGGAATCACTGGAACTCTATCATATTTTGAGGGATCAAATTATGGTATACCTCAGCGTTGGCCACCATACTATGATAAAATATTAGATGCACTAAAGGCCATCGACTGCATTGAATATAGAAACAACAGCAACGATGATGTTCAAAGTTATATTTCTTCCTCTTTTCCATACGATGGTAGTGCATAGGATCGTCAGTATTGGGGTTTATACCATTTAATTAATTCACATTCTACTGATTAGCTGAAATGTATGATTTCATTGATTTGAATTTTTTTTTTTTTTTTGAGGGGGTGGGTAATTCTGTATAATGAAACCATAGCGGCTTTTTCGGTTGCAGGTGGGATCCGCACAGAAAGGATTCCGAAAAGCTGCAAGTACTCTTTTCATATATAGAGGAGGTGATACAGGCGTATTTCCGAATCTTTTTGTCACCACATTTAAAAATCGAAATATGTAGAGTGCATTGTTGATACCACTGACGGAGTAGCATTTTTGAGAATTGTTCAAAAAAATGAGATTAGGGCTTCTCCATTTGTGCTATTTATTCATATTCTGCCTGGCAATACAGTGTGCGGACATAAATCATATACGTACCAAATTACTTGTACGTGATACTGTAGATGACAATCCTGATGAAAAAGAAGGCCAACCAGAAGGAGCTGATGATGGTGATGATAATGGCAAAGCCAAAGTCTCGAGTTACACCTTTCGTGGAAAGATAAAGAAGTATATCTACATGAAAAAGCCTATTGATTCAGATGCTACAGATGAGACTTTGCTCGCCTTAACATCACAAAACGAGGTATTTGTCACGCATGATCAAGGGAGTACATGGGAAGAAGTTGCACCGGACGATGAATTTCTGGCGATACATTTAAATCCATTTGACACGAACGATGTGTATTTACAAAGTACCAATGATAAGATTGTCTATTCCAGGGACAGGGCTGATAACTGGAAATCGTTTAGAACTCCATGCAGCCCAATTCCAGGTGTTAGTCCCCTTGTTTTCCATCCAACCAGAAAGTCCTATTTGATTTGGATTGGTCAGACAGGTTGCGATAATCAATATTCTAAGGCCTGCCGTACTGCCGCCTTTATATCTCGATCATACGGTAAGAGGTGGCGTAAGCTCCAGGAAAATGTAGCAAAATGTGAATTTGCTAATCAGCTTGGAAGGCATGTTGACCCAAACCTTGTTTTGTGTTTAAAGCAATCAAACGAAGCAACAAAGCATCGATCCAACTTGGTTAGTTCGACCAGCGATTTTCTAGATGAAACAAAGATATTATTAAGACAAGTGATTGATTTCGTTTCCAAGGACGGTTTTCTTGTTGCTGCTACCGCTAATGAGCAGGATAAATTGCAACTGCATGTTTCTAAGGATGGGCTAACTTGGAGAGATGCACTTTTCCCTGAAAATCTGCGAGTTAATAAGCAGCAGGCTTATACTATACTCTCCGGGAAAAGTGGTTCATTATTTGTACACGTGACTATGAATCCTCGGCAGGGAACAGAATTTGGAAATCTAATTAAATCAAATGAAGCAGGCCAATCATACATAGCAACACTTGATGCAGTCAATCGTGATTCCAATGGTTATGTAGATTTTGAGCAAATGGAGGGATTGGAAGGTGTGATTGTGGTGAACAGAGTTGTGAACCCACGGAAAGCAATACAGGGCTCGAAAAAACAACTTCAAACAATGATCACCCATAATGATGGTTCTCGGTGGTCTTTATTGAGTCCCCCTTTAGTAGATTCCAAAGGGCAGAAATACGAATGCCTTGGAAAACCTTTAGATCAATGCAGTCTTCATCTTCATGGATATACAGACAGAGAAGATCCAAGGGATACATTTTCAAGTGGAAGTGCCGTTGGCATGATGATTGGTGTAGGAAATGTTGGAAGCAGACTTGAAAACTACTATGATGGAAATACATTCTTGACGAAAGATGGAGGAATAACATGGAAAGAAATTAAAAAAGGAGTTTTTATGTGGGAATATGGTGATCAGGGTTCAATCATAGTTCTGGTTAATGGAAAAGATAGCACTAATAAGATATTTTATTCGACGGATCAGGGTGACACATGGACAACTCTCCAATTCGCTGACAAAAAGGTCATGGTGCAGGATATTTCCACTGTTCCTAGTGATAATTCCTTACGTTTCTTGCTTTTCACAAGACTATCCCTTTCTCTAGGTGACAAAACTCGTATCTATCAAATAGATTTCTCTCAATTACTCTCACGGCAATGCAAATTGGATCTGGAAAATCCAGAAACAGATGACTTTGAGCTTTGGACACCAAAACATCCATTTCAAAAGGATAACTGTTTGTTTGGACACAAAACACAATATTATCGCAAACTACCGGGCAAATTATGTCATGTTGGTAAGAAGTTGGTGCAACCATATAAGGTCTTAAAAAATTGCGAATGTACCAGAGAAGACTTTGAATGTGACTTCAATTACTCACGTGATAAAGATGGTGTTTGCAAATTAGTTCCTGGATATGATCCACCTAACCATGAAGAAATATGCTTTAGTGACAATCCTCCATCTGAATTCTATCTTCCCACTGGTTATCGAAAAATTACACTCTCTACCTGTGTTGGGGGTAATGATTATAGTAAGGCATCAGATCCTATACCTTGCAAAGGGAAGGAAGCGGAATTTGCGCAAAGGTATTCACGGAGACGTTCATTTGGTACGTGGTTATCACTGATATTTGCTGGGATCATCTTTACGATAGCAGTTTTAGTGTCTTTCCATGTGTATCATCGTAAGTATGGTGTGATCAGGCTTGAGGATGGTGGAAATATGACCATGGTTGATGATGAAACAGGAATACTCGATCGTTTCAGACGGGAACCAACCAGAACTCTCTCTGAAATTCTTGTTTTTGGAAGAGATGCTCTGACGAACATTACATCCAAGACAAGACAATTGATTGATGAATTCAAGCAGAGAAGTCAGCTTTCCTCTCAACCAAATGCTTATGTGGTGACTGATGAGGATATTTTGGAAGATGAAATTAGCCCCGACAATTCATTTTTTGATGATAATGAGGAAGCAGAGGAGGATGTGAGAGATTTAAGACAAGAAAACTAAATATACAATCAAATGATATACCTGTATATGTTACTTGTGCTAATTTTCTATATTATGTACTGTAGAATGTTTATGCCCGATAATCTAGAATTAAAGTTAATGGCACACAATCATCAATTTGTCCTTGCTTTCTTCTTTGCCGGATTTTCATTGTTTTCACTTTCCTCTTCTTCGCTTTCTACATCAAGTTCCTCGCTGCTGGAGTCATCATCATCATTGTCATCATTTTCATTTAGTCCAGGCGCTGCTAGTGTATAATAATCAACAGCCAAAGGAAAAATGTCCTCTGAAAACATTTCTGCAAGTTCCTCTCCATATCGATACTCCTTTCCTGGACGCTTTCCTGTCCAAGAAAAGAACGCAAAGAACGATTTCATTCCAATACGATAATTCTTCTTCTCTTCGTGTGTCCATTTTCCGTCCTTTCTTCCTTTTTTCACCAAGCTGGGGTTAATTTTATCAAACTCTGCCGGCCATTTTATCTCCGCATTGTATGATTTTAGACTCTCATAGCCAGAATCAGGATTTGTCTCGGTGTAAAAATATTTTGTCACCTCCTGATTCTCTATTTCTCCATTCTGAGACTCAAACTGGAAGGTAATAGCATAAGTCTTTGGATCATCATTCTTACCATTGGCATCAATCATCTTCTCAATATATATGTCCTTTATGTACTCCAAATATTTCATGTCCTCAGTCTGTACGTATTCTTGGAAGTCCTCATGTTGAGCAAGAACTATATACCAAAACTTTGGTATTTTTGCCAAGACATTGCGTCGCTGTTCAAATAATGGTTTAGTAAGCTTCACTCTATATTTCTGGACTTCGATGTCGATTCCTTGTTGTTTTTTCTCTATTTTTTGAAGGGCTTCTAGTGCCTTCTCAAGAATATCACTAGTAGATTGTTAGTATTAGAAGTCACTTTTGTTTATCAATGAATATGATTCAAAATAACATACTCTTTCACGCCGTCAGCAGCATCAGTTTCTTTAGCTTGAGACATTCCGTTTAATTTACTGCTAGAGTACAATTAGGTATATCTAATTTATATTATAAAATCAAGGTTATGTCAAGGTATGTTGCATATTTAGTCTCATTTTTTACCCAATATATTGATTGGTACGCGTTTTTTTCTTTTTTTCTTGTTTTTTTCTTCAGGATAACCTATGAGATAGCCTGCTCGTCACCTTCATAAACAGCATTACATTAATACGTAAGTAGTTAAGCAAATTTACAGTTAAATACATTTGGCTTACTTTCATTTTAATCCCGTAGTATTCCAAAAAGTACTTTTTGAGTTCTATTCTTCTGATACTTATTAGTAGTTGCCTTCCGATCCCCGCTGCTTTGTGTATGGCTCCTCGCTCATGAATCTTCTCATAATAGTTAAAGCGAAGCAAGCAATGACACTAGTACCACAAATCAACACTAAAATCATGTTGGAATTTCTGTACATGTTTTTTTCGTCAGATGGCCATCCAGTGTATAAAGCGTAAGTGGAAGTCACTGATCCCAAATTTCCCAATCCTGAAACCAAAGCCGCAGCTGCCGCACACCCAACATCACCGTATACCTTAGTCATAATTTCCGAGGCTAGAGTCATACAAATTGGAACAGTTGGACCTAAACCAAAGCCACATATAAGCAAACCACCCCATCTAGTCCATGGACCTTTGGCATAAGTTGTAACCATCAAACCAGCTATAATTATAATGCAACTACCGGAGAAAAGCAAATATCTCTTTCTTTTGAACTTATCAGCAAGTGGAGTAATGATGAGAATTGCAGCAAGGTCAAATAGCCATATTGGTGCATATAATAATGAGACTTCTACCCCAGACAACTTCGGATTATTAACCTTAATCAATGTGGTTGCAAATGTAGCCAATCCAACTCCTGTTCCAACAATGCCGAAGTACATCACAATGAGGGCCCAAGTACGGGGGTCTAAAACCACTCGTAGCAAGTCCATGACACTCCATTCAACCTTTTTGTATCTTTTTTTCATATCTATGGTGTGCATTTCACGTTCTGTAGCCGATAGTGGTTGTCTCGCAGTAAACAACTGATGGACCTTGTTTGGAAAGAACCGATGCTTCCTCCTCTTTATGGTTCCGCATAAATGAGCCGGTCTATCGGGCAACCACCATATTAAGAAAATTCCAAGCACTATAGTGATACAGCCGTAAATTAAGTAAAGCCATTGCCAGCCATAGAGGCCGTTGATCATATCCATCTTTTGAAATCCTGCTGCTACCAATCCTGCTGCTGCTGCAGAGATCTGCCCTGCCGTAAAGTAGTATCCAATTCTTCTTGCTGTTCTATGCTCTGGATACCACAAAGAAACATAGTAAGTAAGACCTGGCCAACAACCTGCTCCTGCAAAACCTGTCATAAATGTTATGGCTAAGAGACCTGAAGCGTTAGTCAATGCTGCATAGCATGCATAGCAAATTCCTATGCCCATCACCATACGGCAAAGCCATATCTGTGGAGACAACTTTGTCATTAGCAAGTTCATTGGAAGATCAAATATAATAAAGGCCACTGTCGAGAGAGCATTTGCAGTAGAAAGGGTATGAGTATCAAGGTGCAAGCTTCCTTCTAGAGAGTGGTTCTCTTCGTAATTCATGGTTAATGTATTTCCGTACGCACAGGCCCCGAACTCAGTCAAAAAAAATATGCACCATAGAGCAGGAATGATCCTATAATCTAAATGACGATATACTTTATCCAATTCCTTCTCTGAAGGTATATGGTTGCCTGCCTCGGTTAAGAAACCATCATCATCTTTATCTTCTTCGGTGTACTCCATGTCCTTCAA
>ERZ746981.359-NODE-359-length-19288-cov-12.778408_pt1 | contig 19288 bp, 14 predicted proteins | sample MGYA00374948_ERZ746981 | MGnify/ENA primary metagenome ERZ746981 (study PRJEB28757, sample SAMN06711160) | food metagenome | host: microorganism | place: China:Harbin | collected 2017-01-30 | study: EMG produced TPA metagenomics assembly of the Analysis of...
ATTACTGCTATTACTAATACTCCTACTATTATTTTTATTATTATTATTCCCATTACTATTGCTCATCCTATTACTTCTTTTACCATTATTTCTTTTACTATTATTTCTGTTACTATTTCTCATTCTATACTTCTACTATTATTTCTTCTATTACTATTACCCATATCACTCTTATTACTATTTCTCTTTCTCCTACTATTTCTCGTATCACTATTACTCCTATTACTAAATTATTCCTAATCCTGAAATACCCTTACTCATATTATCATTACTCATTTGTTATACTTGCTCTCGAATAGGTATTACCAATACATTAGTACCGCGCTGATTACCGTTACCCATATATTAGTATTATTACTATTTCTAACTCTCCTAACTTTCTCCTGAGTTCATCTTGAATTACCGTTAAATAGCTACTGAAATACTTTTAAAACTCCAACACCAATTCTAAATCACTCTTGAGTCAATTGCTCTTATTAGTATAGATATTTAATGAATATTCTAAATATCCCTGAATTATTTCTGATTTGATCTCGAGTGAACCTTAAATTACTCTACGCACTCTTGATTAATTCCTAGATTATTTTGAAAGTAGTCAAGAATTAATCTCGAATATTATTGAAGTGCTCTTAAGTAATCTTGAATCCCTACGCATCCTACTACTTGATTTATTAACTTACTTTTTAAACACTCTTAAATTTCTCATGCTTATCTTAAATTACTACTTATCACTCCCTCTACACTTACCTCTTTGGTACTTTTCTTCCCCTCCCCTTTTTTCTCTCTTCTTTTTTTTTTCCCGCTTTTCGTCTATTTTTATCTCTACTTTTCACTCTTTTCGACCTTCTCTTGGCATATACCCCAACATTATACTCACTCTAAAGCCTAACGATGAACTTTCTCGCAAAAGCAGTAGAAACCTTCACTGGAAATTCCATTCCCTACACCTTCAAAGAAAAAGTCGTTTCGAATATTGAGGAAAACCCAGTCGGTTCCAAATCAATATGGAATGTTTATGATGGAACATCGAATAAGGACGGATCTGCAGTCACAATCTTTGCATTCGACCTAAAAAGCCTACAATTGGCAAAGTACACGCCTCTGGCGAGAAATGCATTTAAGAAATCACGTGGATTATCGCTTTTACCCGGTGTTTTGACCGTCATTGATTCCATCCAAAATGATAACTTCATATATATAATCACTGAAAGAGTGCAGCCGTTATTCAATCTCTTGAGCCAGCCACTATATCGACCTGTGAACCATGATCCTGCATCCAAGGATCTTCTGATTTTGGGAATTTACCAGGTTGCCTCAGCTTTAAAATACATAAACGTGGAAGGCTCGTCTGTTCACTGCAATATAAGCAGAAACGCAATTTTTGTCACACTGAGTGGTGAATTCAAAGTTAGTGGCTTTGAACTCCTTGTCAGCCTCAAGGACAAGGACTTCACGGTTTTATCAATGGCCTACCAATGTCCATCCTTTGATTCTACGCCTGTTCCTCCTGAATTCGAAAGATCTGGATCCAACTACTTTGGGAGCGTAAAACCAAACATTGCTGCTAAATTTGATGCCTACAAGTTTGGTGCCTTTGCCTGTGAGCTTCTTGGGGCAGAAGAGGTTCCCAACAAAGCAGGACTGGCGCAAAATCTCGTCTCAAGTGCCGTTAACACTCCAAAAGTCATGATACCGCACTTGAAAAGATGCCTACAAGCGTCAGTGGCTACGAGATACACGACTCAGCAATTTCTTAAGTACGGTGAGCATTCTTATTTCGATACGCCGCTTATAAACTTATGGAAGGGTATCGACAAGCTCGCGCTGAAAAACGAGGATGAAAAACTGGACATATTCCAATCTTTAGACAGCATCGACAACCTCCCTCCTGGAATGCTTGAGTTCTGCATTCTGCCCGAACTCTGCTCCGTTTTCAACACCTTGAGCCACAACAATAACAACAAAAAGTCAATCATTCTATTCCAGCTTTTGAAGCACAGCAAAACGCTCTCTGATGACTCGTTTTCACGCTTGGTTAAGCCAGTCATCTTCGGGGCCTTTACCTTGCCCGATAGAGCCATCAGAATGACTCTCTTGAATGGTCTACCTGATATCGTCCCAAGATTGTCAGACAGCGAGGTTCAAAATAGAATCTTCATGAACCTCCTTCAAGGTTTCAACGATACAAACGTGACTATTCGAGAGGAAACAATTCGCGCAGTTATTCCAATAGTATCGAAGATTAGTAATCGGCAACTCAACAACGACTTGCTCAGATATCTGGCAAGGTTGCAGGCGGATGAAAGCTCGGATATACGGACTAACGTTATTGTGTGCCTCACAAAAGTTGCTCCCTTCATGAACGACAACTCCAGAGTTGCAGTTCTCCTCACGGCATTCGGTAAAGCTTTGAAAGACCAGTTTGTTCCGGCCAGATGGAACAGTTTGATCTCTTTCCAGAACTGTCTCAAGTACTTTAGTCCCGAAGTGTGCTGTTCGAAAGCACTTTCAGCCTTGGCTCCTGCGCTATTGGATAAATCTTCAAAAGTCAGAGTTGAGGCCGAAAAGACGCTAGAGGCGTATTTGAAGAAAATAAGGGACGCCGCCTCAAAGTTGCCTGTTGACGATGAGGAAACAACACAGGCTGAGGACAAGCAATCCAGGAGTCTTTTAAACGGCTTCAACACCTTATCGCTTAGCAAAGTGGCTGTTGGATCCAAAAATACACTTTTTGGATTTGGAAATACAGAGTCGTCTGACAGCTTGGCAATGAAGAATAACGTCGATATTCCAGAAGAGAAATCTGCGTGGAATGACGAGGATGACAGCGGTTGGGATGACCAGGATGATAATTTCGAGGATAATGCCAATGGCACTTATTCCAATACTACTGCTTCTCTTGGCTTTGGAAATACAACTGCTCCTGCTCAAACAAAGCCAAAGAGTAAGCTCAATCTTGAAGAGGCAGAAAGCGATATAGAGGATGCTTCAGCCTGGGATGATGAATGGTAGATGATGATATCTTTCGAAAGCAAGCGCTTATTAGCCATCAGTTTTGTCTGTAATTCGTCCATTTTTGTCAACTTTGCATCTTACTAATCTTTCTGTGAGCGGCGTCCCCGTATCATAGTCCGATCTTTTTAGATTTACAGTCGAATCTGCTGCCAACGCTATGGATGATATGATTTTGCCCCATAAAGATGTCACTTCTGTTATGGATTTAGAACCGTCTTCTAAATTTTTTATGCTGTTCGTGAACTCTTCGAGTTTATCTGAAAGCCGGCCTGTAATCTTTTCGACTTTCTTTAGTTGCTCGAGTTCCTTGCGTCTCTGCTCTAGTACCTGGTTCAAGTCTAATTTCTGGTTTGAGCTGCCCATGCTTGTTAATTGTAACTATTATAGATAGAGCAGTTGTATGAATTCTGAATATTGATTATAAAGTACTGCTTTCTAAATGGCAACCAGCATGTATCTGATAACTTTATATATTTTTTCTAAATTTCCCCTTGATTATCGTAATAATGCATATCAATATGTGATCGATCTCCAAGTACAAAATATAGCCATCTGAATAAATCATATGTGACATTTGTTTCTCATCTGAAACTTTCCAACTCAAAAGAGGTCTCGGCGCGTAAAAAAAAAAAAAAATTGAAGTATGAAAAGGGAAAATAAAAATAAAAAAAAACCTTAAGCGCGTTTTTTTTTGTGTACAAAAACATGTCAAGGGATAACATTATTACATACCAGCGACCCTTCACAAACCCTTAGTCCCAGTTAATCTGACCAAAAAAGCAAATCGCTGAATCATATCATATCTCTAATTGCTGAAAAAGTATGGCAAAGCTTTCTCTGAAGTCGGTGCTAGGGTCTAATCCCACTAATAATTGTACCCAAAACGCGGTTAATGTCAATAATCAGAACATGAGTAATGGAAGTAATACATATGAAATTCAGCAGCAACACGACAATTATGAAATTAAAAGACTCCAACTACAAAATAAGCAGCTTGCTATGCGGAACGAGAAGCTTTTGCAGCAAGTTGCAGTTCTTCAAAATGAAATGTCTAACGCACATCAACAAATGACTATGTTGAGAAATAAAGAAGCAAGAATGAAGGGAAGCTTTCGAAAGTCGATCGGTGCCATCCGTGGAACAATAATATCTAAATTCGGAGATTTAATGGCCCAATTCGATAGTGATGTGGATCAATTAGGAATAGGATATGAGCATTCTACATATCTTCCCGTAGGTTATCATGGAGTATCTTCCTCAAATACACATAGAACTTTGCCGGATCCCGCCGGATACTTGAAAGGGATGAATGATTACATTCATCAAAGGATAATATCCACATCTAAGAATTCTAGCGGATCTGAATTAACTGTTTATGGTCAAAATTCTGATAAAAACGATAGGAATAATGAAAATGGAAACGCTTCAGGTGTAAATATTATCTCTGAGACTATCCAGGAAAAGGAACAAGCCAATGGTGATACAAGTGAAACTATTCCAGAAAATGAACAGGTTGATGATCATGCCTTTGAGCCTATATTGGAGGAAAGTTCAGAGGAAAGTTCAAGTGATGCAAATTTAAATGAAAGTCCAACAAAGCTCGAAAATCCGCCGGAAGAGATGCAATCAGAAAATTCAAGCGCTGACACAAGTAAATTTAACGATTCTTCATCATCAAATTTGGATTCAACAGGTGCAACGTCGATTTCTGCTTTAAAAGTAACCGATACTAAGGATATAAAGCTTCTTCCTGCACCTTATGAAGATGCTCCTGAAAATGTTCCACAGAAAAAGGAGCCCGTTACACTCTCCCCTCTGGGAGAAAGTATTACAAAAGATGCAATTCCAATTTTGTCGTTCTCCGAAAAGGATAAGGGATTGACTGAGTCACCTCAAAGTCCGGAAAAGTCACCAATATTCAGAAATACAGAAGATAAAACTGAAGAAAATGCATATGTTGCTAATTCAAGTGAGGCAAACAAGCCTGGCACGTCATATTCAACAGTCGAAGAACCGGAATTGGATCTCATGGATGGAATAGACTCGGGTGAGGCGCAATTTGAAAGTGAAAGTGCTCGTAATGAGGAAGATGATGAGCAGAATGGAGTAACAAACGTTCCTTTGACTGAAAATCCATTCAAGGATCCAAGATCAAAGACTAAGATTCGTATTGTGAGGTCTCCTAGGAAGAAACAACAGAGAAGAAGAAGAAAACGGCTGAGTGGATTATCCAGAGAGCTTAAAAATCTTCAGTTTGAGATGCCTCTATCATGGAGAGATCAAGGGGGCGAAAAGCCCAGAAAGGTTGAAAAGAGACGCAATAGTTTGGTTGATAGTGATTTGGAAAGTGAGCAAGAGCCAGGGGATGTCTCCATTGTCAATATCGAGGCTGATAACTCTGGTGATGACGATTACAAAAGCTCAAAGCCAGCAGATCTTGATCCTGTTGATGTTATGGCAACCAGTGCAAGGCGCAGAAAGCTGTTTATGGATGGTCCTATTAGTAAAAAGAGACGCATTACCGATTATGGAAAGAGCAGTCAAAAGTCGAATGTGCTAAAGGATGTTACAAATAATCTTGATCGAAATTCCAGTGGTAACAGCTCGAGGCGCAGTAGTAAGAAGACAGGAGGATCAATATTTGACTTGTTGGATGAAGAAGATGGAAATCGGGGTGAAAACAATAAGGAGAATGTGGTACCTTCGAAAAAGCAAAGCAAAAAGATACGGCAGACTACAAATAAAAGACGCAGAAAGCGTAAAAGTAAGAAGTCTGCAGCTAGTGTGCCGAAAATGATTAGTGTGTAAGGTAATTGCTGTGAACATCTATATTGCTTATTCTCTTGGCTTTAGAAAAATATATATTTGTATACTAATGCTATCATGTGATATCTGAAAAGGTGTTTGTACTGAGTGGACATCTTCTCTAAACTGCCATCTTCATCTTAATGGTTGGATAGGGATGGTAATCCACCACCTGGAAATCTTCAAACTTGAAATCGTCAATGTCTGTGACTTTCCTCTTTATGACCAATTTTGGAAATGGTCTTGGCTTTCTTGCAAGTTGCGACTTGATTGCTTCGACGTGATTACAATAAATGTGCGAATCTCCCATAACATGAACAAATTCGCCCGGTTCCATATCACAAACCATTGCAATCATATATGTGAGTAAAGCATACGAAGCTATATTAAATGGAACACCAAGACCAACATCGCACGATCTCTGATACATCTGACAATTCAACTTTGGCTTTCCAGTTCTGAAACTCACATAGAACTGACACATGACATGGCAAGGTGGTAATGCCATCTTTTTGAAGGCCGGAGGATTCCATGCTGAAAGAATTATTCTTCGATCATAAGGATTTGTTTTTAATGTGTGGATAATGTGCGCAATCTGGTCATAGCCTTTACCAGTATAATCCGTGTCACAGTCCTTGTATTCTGCCCCAAAATGCCTCCATTGAAATCCATATATTGGTCCTAGATCATCTTCACGTCTGTCTGTAAGTCCAATCGAGTCTAAGTACTCTCTGGAACCATTTCCTTCCCAGATATGAACGTTTTTCTTAGAAAGAACTTTACCGTCTGTACTGCCTGAAATGAACCACAAGAGTTCGTGCAAAATGCCCTTGAAGTAAACCCTCTTTGTCGTTAACAGTGGAAATTTCCCATCTGATAAATCGAATCTAAGCTGTGGTGGTGCAAACAATGAGTATGTTCCCGTCCCTGTTCTATCTTTACGTCTTTCACCATGCTCTAAAATATTGTTGCACAGATCAAGATATTGCTGTTCCTCAGTGTTCACTCCCACTTCTTCCTTTTGTGCTTCTGTCATTTTGTATTTTGTATTTCAAAACAAGATTTTATAGGCCTAAAGATGGCAGTTAATTCCTAGTGCACAAATTTAGTAAACGCTTGTATAAAGACGATGGTCTTTCAATACTCAGTACATCTACTTTTTCATTCAGACGCGTAAACAGATGTTCGCGCCCGAAAGAGAAGCGTGTCATGTGTAGCTTGTCACGTGTACGATTTGTGGTGTAAGGATGTACGCATCTGACTACAATTCGCCCTTAGAGAGCATAAGATCAATTTTGCCTCGTTATTTTACTTTCATGAAAATGCTTCAATTCATTTTCTTGAATCCCATCGGCTTGCAGTTTGGAGCTCGTTAAGGTAATACCTTCGTGATAACTATACACAGTGCTTTGTTTGGCAAGCTCCTTCTTGGATTTCTTTAGTTAGAAAATCGGAGCGATAAAATCTAATCAAAAAATTTTCCGTCTTTTTTTTGTATTCTCAGCGATATCATTGGCTGAAAACTTTGCGGGCTAAAGCAGGGACTGCCAACTGCAAATAGTTAGAACTGAAGCATGTGTAATTTAAGCAATGTGAATAAACTCGAAATGGGATCGATACGGAATATAGGATTTTGGTTGTCAATTAAGGCTGGCCTTTTTATTATTGGGTCCGGTGGGGGATCTGAAATCAGCATCTAGGCTGCTCCCTGTAAAATAGAAGAGACTGAAAATTCCACCGGGGAAAATATTTGTACCGCGAGTACAACCCGCGGTGAGGCAATATGTTTGCCGTGGGACTTGGTTCTCCCCCTGGTACTGTGGGGATTCACCGTGGACAACTATATTTTACGGGGTAAGTAAATGTACATTACTGATGAACAGGTTTCAGGACAAATTTGAAAAAAAGAGTTGTACCAAGATAACAAAGTTTGTATAGTGCTTATGTCACGTTTTGATTTCGATTAAAGGCATATTTGCGTAGATTAAAGCAGGGTAGAGAAGAGTAGAGAAGAGTTATTGGATTTGGATTTAGAATCTATGGGGAAACCTGTAGCTTTTTTTTTTGCCTGCCCCATCATTACCAATAGAGTTCCCTCGTTTTCAAATCCAGCAATTTGATTGTTATTATTTTTTTCAAACCTTACTGTCTCCGTCGTCGGTCCTCTCCGATTTGTGCAAATAAAAAAAAAAATAAAATGAAATAAAACGGAATAAAGGTAAAATAAAGTATAATTATAAGAAAACATCCAGGCCAGTTGCCAGAGATACATTTTTTCTTCTTCCTTGACAAGGACCAAACTCCGACGTATTTTACAAAGGAACAACTAGACGAGCATCTATTGAACCAAGTACTAGAAGGCTAGTTCGGCGTTACTCCCATTCATAATATTTTATTCGCCAGGATCCGTTAGACATATAATCTTCTTTTTTTTTTATTCAAAGAAGATAATTACCAGCCGGTCAGTATTTATTTCACCAGAAAGAGTTTTCAACTAGACCAGTACACACAAACAGAGCATTGCAATGTTTTCGCGCCTAGGATCCGCATTCAGACAGAATGCCAGGGCATACTCGACATCTGCCAAGGCAGAACTCTCGCCTAATACAAAAAAAGCCATCAGTAGTGTGGTTGGTATTACAGGCCTCACATTAGGATATATTGTGTATCAGGACTCGCAAACTGGAAAGGCCATGACTGCAGCTGAGCATGGTCTGCAGGCTCCAGAGTATGAGTGGTCACATAAGGGCATGTTTGACTCGTTTGACCATGCATCCATCAGAAGAGGTTTCCAAGTTTATCGTGAAGTGTGTTCAGCATGCCATTCGCTCGACAGGATCTCATGGAGGAACTTGGTGGGAGTCTCGCACACTGCCAGCGAGGCCAAGGCCATGGCTGCCGAATTTGAGTACGATGATGAGCCAGATGACCAAGGAAACCCAAGAAAGAGACCTGGTAAGCTTACCGATCCGATTCCCGGCCCATATGCAAATGAGCAGGCTGCCAGAGCTGCTAACGGTGGTGCTCTCCCTCCAGATCTCTCTTTGATCATCAAGGCCAGACACGGAGGTTGCGATTATGTCTTTTCTTTGCTTACAGGCTACCCAGAAGAGCCTCCTGCAGGTGTTCAGCTTGCTCCAGGTGCAAACTACAATCCTTATTTCCCAGGTGGATCAATTGCCATGGCCAGAGTTTTGTTCGATGATCTTGTTGAGTATGAGGACGGTACACCGGCCTCAACTTCCCAGGAGGCCAAGGATGTTGTTACTTTCTTGAATTGGTGCTCAGAACCAGAACACGACGAAAGAAAGAAAATGGGTGTCAAGGCTTTGTTGATCGTTGGCTCCTTGTACCTCTTGGCTGTCTGGACGAAGAAGTTCAAGTGGACTCCTATCAAGCACAGAAAGATCGTCTTCAACCCTCCAAAGCCACCCAAAAGACGCTAATTTTGAAAAAGCAAAACTGAAAAAATGAACAATATGCCTCTGAAAGCATCGGCAGAGTCGTGGGTGGACTGTTAATGCATGCCACTTCCCACAATTCCGTCGTTTGCTTTTTTATCAGAAGAAACTACTCCCATCCCATTCCTTAAGTCAAGATCAGGCTAATTCACAACTGACATCTTAGGGTTGACTCCATTCCACCGGCTTTACACAGATTTCATTCTGCTCATATACTAAGAATCACCTTCCCTCACCTTTTTTTTTGCTTCCATGTGTTGATTCATCTTCTATTTATTTATTTATTTACCTGATAGCCAGCTAGAAAAGTATTTGTACATGTAGCATTTTCCGTTTTTTTTTTTTTTTTTTGCCGCGTGTTGTTATTTTGCTTTGGGGTACATATTTGTTGATTGTCTATTTCTCTTCCATATCTCCCCATATCAAGCATATTGTATACACTATCCACACTATCTATCACTGCCTTAAATGTGCAATTGCAACATATGGAATCTGCACAACCCCAGCAGCAACAACCGCAGCAAAATCAGCAAAATATAGTAAACACGGTGGTGAATGCTAACAATGCATTCATTTCATCCTTGGATCACCTACCGTGTGAGATAATCCGGTCGTTATGGTTAATCCAGTCGCTAAATCTCAAGAATGAAAGAATTAAAAAAGATCTTGATTTGTTGCTTAAGCAGAAGGGCAAGGGCAATGGACAACAACTGGAATCCAGATTTCAGAATTTGAAGATGTTGATGTTACGCTATTCTAGGGAGATAGTTGCAGAGTCTGCCGGTTTGAGCCAAACCATCAAAGATCATCTCAAATTTCTAGATAACGACCTGCGAATTTTACAAGACTACGATGATTTCAGAAAGATGAACAAGGATCCTAAGCAACGCTGGCAGATGTTTGATTCATTCAAGCGGAAGTTTGCAGCTGAGCATTCTCAAGAAATACAGGATACCGAGCATAATGTGCAAACTTTGTTGCCAAAGAAACGAGCATCGGAGCCAGTGTCCGCATTTTCAAATAAGCGTGGCAAATCCACAATGGTGATCAAGATTGATCTAAAACGCTTCAAAAATGAACCGGTGGACGAAAAGAGTCTGCAAAAGGTTACAATCAAAGAATCTAAACCGGACAGGAAATCCCACAATAAGGAGAAAAAGCACAAAGATGAAAACGTGCAGACGCCCACATACTGCTTTTGTCATGGCCCGTCATTTGGTCGGATGATTGCATGCGACAATCCAAAATGTGAATACGAGTGGTTCCATTATAAATGCGTAGGCTTGCATGAGGATCCTGATGTGAAGAAAAAATGGTTCTGCTCAAAAAAATGCCACCACCAGTATTGGGCGGACATTGCTCGGAAAAAAAGGCGGAAAAAACGTTTGGGGGACTATTAGTGTGTGTATATGTGGTATTGTTGTGTGTGTGTGAACTTCATTGTGTAATAATTTGTAATGGGAATATTCGAAGATCTCTAAACAATTTGTAAACTGCCCGTGTTTCTGTCACCGGGGTATTTGAAGACGCACGGCTAGAAACGGCAAACAATGGCAACGACACTGCAACTGCAACACAAGTTGTGTGATAAAGCAAGTGCGACAATTTAGATTATCCCCAGCCACTTACTCTGCGGCCTTTATAATTTGGCAGTTTGCAGATTTATCGCTTTTCGGCAAAGATCAAAATTCAACACTCAATTAACCGGCCACACTATTTCAGTTTGTACAAGTTGAATTTCTCTGCTTTTTCCCGCAGCATGCGGCCTCGTATGCCCAAGCTTATTACTGCAGATGCCTATGGGACATTGTATGCCCCAAGGTTCTCAATACCAAAGCAATACAATGATGTTACAGCGAGATTTGGAGTGGTGATTCCAGAAAATTTGCTGGAAAGAAAGTGGCTCAACAGCTATCACACGGTGAAGAAGATGTACCCCAACTATGGGAAAGCAGCCGGTTTGACGGTGGATGAGTTTTGGCGAAAGGTGCTTGTTCGAATATACGGCAAGTGCCAGGAACACCCGGAAATGATAGGGATGATCATCGACAAATTGGGCAAGAAAGAATCCTACAAGGTATTCCGGGATTTCGTTAGTCTGGCCGAGTGGGCAGTATGGGAAAAGGAGATTCCGTTTTGCGTGGCTTCGAACGCAGACTCGGGAGTTACACATTTGGTAATTAAAGAGTTTGGCATGGAAACATTTCTTGATTCCCAAGATATATATTTAAGCTACGACTTGGAGCTCTGGAAGCCCAACCCTGAATTCTTCAACCGTATAATAGATGATCAGCTGGCCAGATTGAGGGGCATCCGGTCAACCGATCCCAACTATCTGGAAGAGAGGCGAAAGCTGTTACAATCATCTTGGCATGTGGGTGATGAGTATGAAAATGATGTCCAATGTGCAATGGCTGCAGGAATGGGGGCTATCCTGGTTGATCGCTCAATTACGAATCCAGAACTTGCCATACAGAAGCGTGGGGAGAGGTTTTATGTTGTCAGCTCATTGGACAGGGTCCGCCAGATATTCGAGAAGTGATTAATGCATTGCAAACAAGTGTCATAGTACTTATAAAAAGTAGGAAACAATAAAGTGTATGTACACAGAACAGTAGCTATAGCTATAGCTGTAACCTTAATAATACCCATAACTATAGCTGCAACTTAACTATATAATCATCCAGATTCCAAGGGCAACCACAATAGCCAAAACAATAGTAGTGATGATTCCTGCAGCCGCCTTGTCACGTGTTGTAACCGTTATCTCGTGAGGATTCGTACTCGACTCGTAACCCAAGCCTTCGGCAGAGTTTCCTTCTGATGAACCTGTCGAATTATCGAATGGACCATCATATTGCATCACAAGCGTATTCTGTATCACCTCTAAAGCACATATCTGCTCACCCAAGCCGTAATTTCCATCATACGAGCCCGAAGTCCAACTTGTTCCACATGTATGGCCATCGGATCCTCCACTGCACGATTCAGCTGCACCTTTGGCAGATGCATCAATGATTTCCATCACTTGATCTGAGTAATCCGGCACCAAACGTGCAGTCGCACCCAAATACTGCGAAGTGATCGATTTGAAGGACCTCTGATCATTGTTACAGGTGTTTGAGGAGGCACATTGTCGCTCGTATAGAATATTGTTGTTTAAAAAGACACTCATTCCAGAAATATGACGGCCAACTTCAGTCACCCATGTGTTATTTCCAGTATAGTTTGCCATATATGCTGCACCACCAAGCACTATGGCCTGATTGTAAGTCCATTGTGCCGTGTTGACACTACTGCAATTACCTGTGATACTGGCACCATCGTAAACAGAGTATGAATCACCATCAAGCTTGAAATATCCAACATCCTTAAGCCAATCGTAGACAGTGGTAGCAGTTTCGGCATAAGTATCGTTCTTCGTGTATCTGGCCAATCTTGCAGCAATCGCAAAAAGGCATGCATTGGAAATTGTGTTCTTATAGTCGTATCCAGAGTTCCATGTGAAAATCTGCCATCTGAGACCTCCTTCACAATAACTGGTGTCCCAACGACTCCACATCGTATTGTACACACCCTGAGCAAGTGCTAGCCAGCCTGGCTCGTCACTTGATGGGTTTGTGAAGTTTCTTTCTGCCGCTGACAATGCTGCAAATCCCCAGAAACTCTGATCATCGTTACCCTCCGTTAAGGTTTGGTTTTGAGGCATAAAACTGTTACCTGAACCTTTCTGGGCCTGCAATGCATCAAAGATTATATCCTCGTATGTGTCGTTTTGGCAGAAGTACCACGTATCTATCATTCCAGCCCATATCTCACCTGCTTCCCACCAATAGTAAGGGGCCTGAAAAATTCCAACTGTGCCGCCATACCGTATACCTTCATAATAATCCATGATACCATTTATAATTAAAGTTGCCGCATCACAGACTGAATCCTTATCTCCAACTGTAAGTGTTAGCGCAGATGCTTTGCCAATTAATAGGCATAGCAAAGTACCAATGGCATTGGCGAAGTTTTTGATCTTAACCATTTTCAAGGTATCCTTGCTGTTGACTCTATGTATTGTTTATTTCCTAAATTTCACAGCCAGAATAGGAATCCCTCAATGTTCCTTGACTTTCTATTTCTTGTTCTCTTAATGAAGAAAATTGATTGCTTCAAATATTTTCAATAACTGTCTGATCTAATTCAACTCTAAAGAGCTTTACTGTTCAACAATCACGCTAAAGAACGACAAATATAAAGCGACTCTAAATTATACTCGAACATAAAACCCTTCACAAGCTAAAATCCAAGGCTATTTTCCCAGTCCCTTAGAAAAGTGATGAAGTCAGTCACTCTTATTGCTTCGAGTGTCTGATATTAAACAGCAGGTATGCCACTAGGTAGCCTCGGTCTATTTTTAGTGTTTTGTTGCTCCTATGTCGTCACAAAACTTTGTTTACCATATTTTTTGAGGGCTCGATCGACGCGTCGTTTGCCGTTAAAAATTCAATAGTAACCCAAGCAAGTAACAAAAATAAAGGATTTATTTTTTTGAGCGTTACACTAAAGATTGCTGTCCCCAATAACCCAGTAATTATAATTTAAACCCGTAATTTACATCAAATTAGACATATCAAATTTCCAATTTGCCCTGTTCAGGCACTTTGTGGTTCTCCTTACTTTTATTAGTTGGATTGCATTACAAGACAATTATTGTTAGAATATGGGGATGTAATTTGTTTTTTTAATGTATTTGAGAAAGCAGTTTTTCTTAGTTACTGCTAAATCCATTGCAAACCGATCTAGTATGATATTAAGGGTGGGTTTTCAGTACAAAAGCATTAATAAGTTATTACCTTCGTGTTTTGAACCGTACCAATCATCTTTAATAATCACACTAATCAATCATAAATTATTAATTGGAGTTTACCAATAACAATAATATTTTTGCAGGATATTACGTAATTCATACATATACATACTGAACAATAGATCATTAACGTTAGCATCTATGATCCCCACAAAACCCTTTTTACCAAAAGCTTGATATCAATAGCAACTTTGATAGTGCACAGATAAAAATAGAAGGGTTATTTACGTGATTGATGTATGATGAGAAATAAATGTGTTATCCCTTCAAAAATTCTGAAATATAAATACTGTGGCCAGTTGAACTTTATTTTCTTCTAGTTTCTTGCTGTTTCAATTACAAGTTATGCAACCAAATCCTACGGTGCAAAACATACACTGAAATATTCACAAATATGGACTTTTATTTCAATTTGGATGATTTCACACCATCCTGGAATATCTTGGATCACAAATTTCATATTAAAACAAAGGAGAGATTTGTTTCTGTTGATGATGCGATGCCCGATCTAATGTTGAATTTAATCAAATGTCGAGAAGAAGGCGACAAGCAATTTGATCCAGTCCTTTGCCTTTTGGGAAGTGTTGGTGTTAGGTGTAGAGTTTCAAGTTTTGATCAATATGATTACCTATATTATGAGAATGGAAATCGGAATGGATATGACACTGGGCACTATTCATCGCAGAATCAGAGTCAGCAAATGAAGAATCATAGGCAAGTTTTTTACGTAGAATTTATTCAGATAAACAGAGCACTTCGATTGAGTATTAATATTCCCAAAAGTGTCGCTGAAACTTCACCTGTGAAAAAACCCAGCTTGAAAATGGGTGCTTTGGAGTATCTTCTTTCAAACTTAGACTTGAAGAGAAAAAATAAGCAACTATTTGATGCTTCAAAAGAACGAAAGAAACGATTCACTGAAATTGCATCCTTTAAAAGTGGCAACATACCAGAAGACTTGAGTTGGGTTGATGTGCAGTGCTATATGAATGTGACCTTTGATTCATTGACTATTACTGTCTTCAACCGGAATGAAACTTTGAGTAATTATGTCGTCAAGGTTCTCGCTGAAGACGAGAAAACAAAAAAGAAGGGAGCTTTTTATTTTCGCCGTTTGAATTTCGTTTCCTCATCCATTACTGTGCTTTCCTTTAATGATATCAGCTCTAACGAAAATGTTCACAATTTTTCTCTCGATGCGATTCGTGAGATTCAATTGGTGGATTCAAAGCAAGCGGTGGTCTATTCGGGAAAAATCAATGTTATCCATTGCAAGGAATTCACTTCCGTGGGTCATGGAAGCTTGCTTATGTCAAAAAAAGATACGGATGAGTGCAAGGATCAGAATTTGGAAACATTGAATGCAGTAGATAAAAGGTTGAGGAAGGACTCTAGTAAGACTGAAAACTTCAATGCAAAATTTAATTCAAGTGGTGGATTGGTTGTTGATGCAGAATCTACCAATCAGTCACAAACAACTTGGTCAGATGGTAAAAAGCATTCCACGGGAAAGGCAGTTTCCAAATCCTCAAAAAGGCCAGATTCTTCTGAAGAGTCCGATTATTGTTACTGTGACTATTCGGAGGCTGAATTATACGCAACGTGAATTCATTTACGATATCTATTCTTTGGTCATGATGATATATTGTAGTTTTCTTGAACGCTATGTTATTGTTTGCAAATGATTTGAAATTTGGGAGAGATTATACTTTATTATTAATGCTATTTTATCACGTTTGTTTAACATTTTTCTCGCCTGACGTTTACTGATTTTGTTGTCAGTAAATTTATTATTAAGGGCGTTATTTTGAGTGTTCTATTTCACGTGTGTCTTATCGTAGGTAATCTTGTGAAATAAATACTAAGACAAACATTCCTATTGTTTATTCTTACAGAATTAGACACAGTTCAGAAATTATTTTATTCTTGTACTGTTATTTATGCACGACAAATAATTTTTTTTAACTTCTATAAAGTAGAAAGGATTTCTCGTTAATGGAAAAGGCCAAATCGAGAAAAAACTGTAATCTCTCCGCTTATTTTGATTTATCTAGCAGCCTCCTTTTTTTGGTACATTACATTTCGTATACTACTTAATACTTACATATATTTTCCGCCTGGTCTGATAACCCTTTTTTTTTTTACTAAACACCTTTGCCAAACAATTTCTGAAGCAATGAAGAGCATCCGCAATTCATCAAGGAATTTTCACTGTATATTGCGATGGCTAACATCTTTGATGAGATACTACAATTTATCATTCGATATTCCACAATGATGTTGTACTGATTCTACACATCGGAAATCGTATAGGATTCTCTGAATACCACCTCGATGTATATTCCTAATCGGGACAGATGGACCGACTTTAAACTGCGTACAAATCCGATGTGCACGTCGTTTGAAAGGCCCCAAAATATTAAGTTTAAATAATTAATCTCCCTTCTACTGAATAACCGGCATTTTGTTAAGTAATGCACCAGAAACTGAATAAGAGATGTTGTATACCCGGTTGTGAAATTCCCTGCCGACCGAGATGGCGATCAGTCGCCTCGCGGATATTTCCGTTTTCATCAAAATCTTACTTTTTTTTTTTTTTCGTTTTGACGTGCCCAACTTTTTTTTCTCCCCCATCTTGGCATATCTATATATATATATATATATTGGATCAATCTCAAATTTTCACAGGTTGGACATAAAGTTGTATGGAACAGTATTATCCTTATTCCTTTACCAGATAGTAGGCATTTTAATTGAGGAAAAGATGAATTTTGTTCGACGTTTAGAGAGTACACTAGGTTTGGCCAATGATAGTAGATCAAGTGAGAAAATTTCCAAGATCCTGCCACTTGCAACAGAATCGTCAGAATGTGATCCATCGAAATGCTTGAATTCATACGATAAGAAGTGCTTTAAGCTTAATTCAATTGATGTGAAGACACCCCTTTGGGAAACTGCTAAACCTTTTGATTTTCAGATATTGGTGTCGACCGGACATCATGATTGGCCATTTGATGCATATGACCAGCCTGGAACAATATTCCCAAACATAGCATCGTTTGATTTCAGCAAGTACGGAACTGCAAAGTTGAATGTGACTTCACTTCCTATTCCGCTGCTGGATATGGATTACAAGAAATTCAGGAAAGTCGACATTCTCATCATGCCATATTTTGTTTGGCTTAGAGGTGTCACAATCGACAATTATGAGGCGGTATTATCGAAGGTTCTAGATGCGTTGGTCTTGAAGAAGCAAAAGCTTAGCGATTTGCCAAAGCAGATATCCGGAGTTTCCATTGCTGTTGATCCGTTCAAATCACACGTCTTCATATGTTCACATCGTACGAGAGATAAGCGATGTGGAAGAACTGCACCATTCATGAAGAAGGAGTTCGATTGCCAACTAAGAGAGGACGGACTATACCGAGATTCGGGTGATAGCCGGCCAGATGGTGTATGTGTGGCATTCATTAATCACGTGGGTGGTCATAAGTTTGCGGCAAATGTACTTATTTATAATAAAGGCGGAGAGTTTGCATGGTTTGCCAGATGCACACCGTTGAATGTGCGTCCAATCATCGATGAGACGCTTCTCAAGGGAAGGGTGTTTCCGGATATCGCAAGAAGTGTAAAGAAAAACGACCCAATCACGTGGTAGTGGGTGGCAGCTACAGTAATTCGTCTTTCTGATTACAAATGGCAAGATTGTCGTTTATTATCTTATTTATTCTGTTTATGTTTTTAATCAAAAGCATTTCCTCATAACTCGTCTTTCGTCATCGTGTGAGCAACAACTTTTCCAGTCATGGTGCCTTTCATAATCTTCTCGCAGTAGTTGATCATGTTTAACTTCATTTGGATGTCATCGTAAATTTCCGGCTCGAAGTCAGGCTCCCTCTTTGCGGTGAGAAGTCTCTTCTTCTCCAATGCGATATAACGTGACTCTGGGTCGTTGAGGAGAAGAGTGATAATTCTAGAGTAAAACTTCAACTCTCTTCTGTATGCCAAACTGTCTACCTTCGCCATTTGCTGAACCAACAACTTGACAACACTCTTTCTCTTTTCGACATCTGCACGAAGGTATGTAATCATGTACTCGTTCAATGCGGGGATGATACCGGCATCGTCCGTCAACTTTCCGTCAACTGTCCGGTGCGTGTTCATCTTTGCATTCAAGAATTTCACGAGATCGTGAACGGATGTCGAGTTGTTGTAAACCTCAGCTCCTTCAACGTTACCCCTGATAATGCACACAATTGTAGGATACTGCGTAACATTAAACATTTCCTGCACACTGGTTGTGTTGTCTTCCAACTCAGGAGTGGCAATACCTATCACAATCTTGTTGGACTCGACAGCAAATGCTATCGAGAGCTCCTCCCAGTTCTTGTAGAGCTCCTTGTTCTCCTTGCTCTCGTTCTCTTCATCGCTGAAAAGAATAAACGCATTTTTTTTAGGCTTTGCAATCAAACTATCCACCAAGGTGCTGTTCAACTTAACGATGGCATTTGTAGGCTCCTTTGGCTCATCTGCTTTTTTAGGCTCTGGCACCACTTTAAGTTCCTCTGGTTTCTTTGGAGGGTTTATACTGTCATCGACGAACTCATCCAAGTTATCGAATTCAAGGGCACCTCCGTATCCAATTGGATGTTCGGAACCGGTACTGTTGAAAACCATGATTCTAGGAAAGGAGACAATGTTGTATTGCTTGGCATGCTTCTTGTTCTTGTCGGCATCAATTTCCACGAATTGAACATCCTCGCGGTCTGCATACTTCTCTGTAAGCTGGTCCCACTTTGGTCTCAAATTCTTGCAGTGGACACACCAGGAAGCGTAGAAATCCACAAACGTTCTTTTTCCTGATTTGAGCACCACGTCATCAAACGTTTCGTCATCCACTTCAATAGCGCAGATGCGGGTGCAAATGGACGCCAATAGAAGCAGAATAGTATTTCCTTTACCAAAATGCATGCTTTATCCCTTTTGCTGGCTCTTAAAATGCGATTTCAAGAATGAAAACTGTGGAGTTCAACTATCAACTACATGAGGCTTGACACTTTTTTTTGTATTTATACGATGATATTTCACCTCGTGCGTTCCCCTCTTTTTTTTTTTTTTTTATTTTAATTTTTTTTTCTTTCGCGACTGT
>ERZ746981.360-NODE-360-length-19226-cov-11.688913_pt1 | contig 19226 bp, 8 predicted proteins | sample MGYA00374948_ERZ746981 | MGnify/ENA primary metagenome ERZ746981 (study PRJEB28757, sample SAMN06711160) | food metagenome | host: microorganism | place: China:Harbin | collected 2017-01-30 | study: EMG produced TPA metagenomics assembly of the Analysis of...
TCAGAATCACATCCGTTCACCAAATTCACATTCCAGATTACGTAACTCAACCAAATATTAGCACATACTAACAACAATCTTTGCCCCCTTTTATCATTTACACTGCATTACTTTCGAAACTAAATAAATACATTTTATTTCGGCTGCTGCTTAAACGAATCATGTAAATTGACTTGATAATAGATTTACATATATTACAAGAATCATCAGTGGAAGCAGCGTTAGAAAACGCTTTGCTTTTTTCCCCTGTAATCTTGATGGAAAATTTCAATGTGCTCTGTTCTATTCTTTGCCATCTTTTTGTTTACAATTCTCTTTATTTTTCTCCCAGATCTTGCGCTCCTCCTTCCTTGTTTTGATTCCAATTTCCTAATATGAATTTTTGTGCCCCTGTTAGACGCTTCCTGTATTTAGCTGGTTATGGGATCACATTTTGTCCTCGGCAAATTCAAACGTTATAAATATGTACATTCATTTTCTATTCATTGAGAGAAAAAAAGCCCACTAGTGGTTATTAAATATATACATACATTACAAATTCAATTATGTGGAAGACTGGATTTTCGAGGCAAGAGCAATATCCTAAAATGACCGATCAACCTGATGATGATAACAATATGCCGACATTAGATTCCGATTCATTATATCCATCTGCCATAATGCATCAAGAAACTCAAGGACAACAGTACCTCAATTCTTCCAATACATGGAATAATGGTAAATCACCAAATTCAGTGTCTCTCGTGTCACAATATCAAAGGCAAAGAGCGAAGCCACCTCAGTTTATCAATCCTCTTCTCAAAACATTGGAGGCTCTGGGCATTAAAAGTCCAAGTCAACCAAGTGCAGCCCAAGTTGCTTATAGATTGACTAAATTAATTAATACAAGGAAGAAAATGGTTAAAAGAGAGCAGGATTTCTTTTCTAGTATTGCAAATTGGATGGCCATTTTACCAAATTATGAAAACTCCAGAATGTTATCTGAATATAATGCTCTTTTAGATATTCAGATCAGATCAGAGGAAGAATTGATCAGAAAACAAGAGAATATTAATCTACAACTTGCACATGTTTTTCAAAGGGAAAACAAAATGGAGGTACAAAGAAATAAGCGGCAAGCTACTATGATCGAAGTGAGAGAGGAGGAAAGAAAAAAGGGAGAAGGGCAAGCTCTACATCTAGCCAAAGAAAAAATTGAGGAAATCGACGCCTCAATTGAGGTTATTAATGAACAACTGATAAAGGCGATTAGTACAGTTCTAAAAGGTTCTCTTCTAGATTATGCAATATGTCTTCAGACATCTTGCAACAGAATGAAAGAAGGATGTGATACATTATTCAGGTATGTCAATGAAGGGAGCATGTACCCCGTAAATAAAATATATGCTGAAACTACGCGAGAATCGGGATTTGAAAGAATACATCCCCTTACAGGATCGGGATCAGGATCGGAATCCAGGTTGTCAGATGATAATAAAGAAAATAAACTCAAAGACCGTACAAATGAGCTTAATTTATTAAAAAGTGGCAAAATCAGAAATGCATCATCTAAAAAAGTATTTGAAGGAGCCGGAGATGAAGCCACATCTGGTGTGGAGCCAACATGTTCGGAATGTCTGGCTGTGGGAAAGGCGGGAAAAGTTGTTCACGCCGCATTTTGCAGTCATTTTAAAAAGCCAGCTTTAGAAAGACCGGCTTCATCCCAGAGCATTTCCATGCCCGGTAAAATTTCACAACGACTTTCTAGCTTGATGAGATCTAAGGAATCTAGCATCTGGCAATAAATTTAAGAAAATCGAATTCCGAACTTCGTTTAAATGAAAGTGTTCAAATGTGCAGTTATCTTGCTATATAAATATTATACCTCTTTTTATACACTTACCGATACTTGATCGATATGAACTCAATATAAATTCATAAAGATAATACTTTATTTACTAATTTTTAGATCACATCATACCTCACGTAATACAAATTGGTTTTAGGTTACAATTATACTTTTGTTGATTTTTTTTAAAAATTTTGCAGATGAATCCTTATAGTATTAAGCAAGCTAAGGATCGGCCTTAACTTCTCATTGAATATGCAAGATAAGAAAGATAAAATATATGTATAAGTGCGTGATTGTATATAGATGCCGCATGCCGCTTTTCTATCATATTAAACGGCCCTGATCCACTTTCTTGAAAAATTGCTTAGAAACTTCATACGTTGAAATCATTATGGCACATGAAGGTGCTATTTTCAGGCATCTGGGGAAGATACCTACGTAAAGTGCTCCCAACCCCTCATTTTTGTATATTGTGAATAAAAACTTAAACATCGGTTGTCTACCCAATGTTTCACTAGCCTTGGTAGTGCCCTTCTTTGCTAATGTACTTAAAGTACCAAATGATTTTGGATCTTGTTCCGAAGCCACTTGGAATCTTGTCTTACCAACATCAAAAGGATTGGTAAAAAGTGCTGCAGTGATTCCCGCAATAGAACCAGAGAGAAATGATCTTGTGAAAATTGTTCCATTGAACGGGCTACTACCCGACAAATCATCTCTTTCTGAACTCAAAAGCCTTGTCCGTTTGAACCATTTCGTTAATGACTCATATGCCGCCCAGTATATCCCGGAAAATGGAACGTCTCTCCAAAGTGTTAATTGTAAGCCCTTGAAAAGACTCGATGGTCCTTTGTCCCTTAGATCTTTCCACATATTTTTCAACACCATCTTTAAAATTACAAATGAGCGTATATTCTTTTGCCTAGCGGGAACCGCCTGCAACCTCGTTTTTATCAATTCCATCGGCGCAACCGAAGTTGCGGCAAGGATCCTGGCCGATGCTCCACAAAGCAGCGGATTTAAAATAGGATGTGATTTCTCCAACGGTGAGCTGGTCCTAAGAATGTCATAACCACTGAAGTACACAACATTGGATGGAATCGCCATTAGCAGTGTTAATCCAATACCCCTGTAAAGGGCGCTAATTCCTTCATTCTTTGCTATTTTTGAGATCCCTGTCATTGTATTTGGTAGGCGACTTTCCGTCACGCAACTATTCTTACTGCAGAAAGAATTTTCCCTCACACCTGCCATAATATCTCCGTTGTTCTCCTCCCAAAAAACTATCCTCCTACAACACCGGTCGGCATTCTTTAGACCAGGTGGAAAAAGCATTTCCTGTTGTTGGAGCCGAATTCTCACAACATCAAAAGGTGTAACCAGTAAAGATGTTAAAACGGATCCGACACACGCACTCGCCATTCTCTGAGGAAGTGTTATACCACCATTCCATTTACTTCTATTATTGGCATTTTTGTTATATTTGACTTCCTGTATTACTGTAGATGATCTCTGTCCTTTTTCCTGCTCGTCAAGCCTCAAAGATGCACGCATTCCAAGTACCGATCTTTATAAGTAGGATTATCTAGGCAAAAAAAAAAATTTGAAACGCTTATCTTTAATAGGATATGATTCAAGTTGTTTCACAAATTTATCTCGTTACTGTTTGCATATTATTGAACCTTGACCGGGTTATATGTATGTGAAGAAAATTATCAAAATCTATGTTAAATTTCAGGACAGACCTGGAAAGACCGTTGCGGGCTGTTTTCAATATGGCCTAATCGCAGATAAGGCGAAAAAAATTTGAAAAACCTTTGGCTGAAAAAAAGGTAATACTTTAAGTTCAGCAAAACCCCTTTAAAATAAGCGCTATCAGGATTAAGACAGGTTGAAAAGGTCTTTTAAATTACTGAGGACGACAAATTTGAAGCAATAAGTATCTTTATATATGCACCTTTGTAGTTCTTTAACATATCAAAGCCCGTTAACATAGTGTATTTTTTAAGGAATTTCACCGAAACGGACTAGTTCTTAGCCGTTAAACCAATTTCGGAAACACCTGCAGTCCGAGATTTTTTTGGCTCTCTGGATACCAAGCCGAAAACTCCGAGATCGGATCGACGTACAATATATACAGGATAACAGCTCAAAGATACATAACATAATATCGTATAAATAAATCTATAAAAGTTTACAAATGACTGTTGTGGCGTCCACATGCTTTTGGATAAAATCCAATAAAATAGTGAATTAATACATTTTCTCTGAGGTACCACCGACCTTACTTATTAAATCATTAAAAATCTCTTTGGTAACCCCGTTTCCTATTTTACTATGCCAGTTCTTCGATCTTTCAAACCCATTCTTTGCTTCTTGATAATCCTCAAAGGTTTGATACACTTCATCCTTCGAGCAAACAACAAAAGGTCCATATTGGACAACTGGTTGGTCAAGAACTTTTCCAGCAATCAAGACGAAGTGAGCGTCATGCGAACCATCGGGAACTGTTCCTTTAATGTTTTTTCCGTCTCGATTAAAGAATGTGGCACTAAATTTTTGTAGAGACTCGCCATTTAATTCTAAGCTGCCATCTAAAAGATAAATGAAAGCATTAAAATCTTCAGGGACATCTTGTTCAAATGCGCCACCAGCTTTAATTGTAAAGTCATAGTATACAACTGGTGTGTAAGCAAGGTTTTTCATTGATTCAGTTCCATATGATCTCCCGCTGATAACCTTAACAGTGACTTTTTCATTTGGCTTAATAACTGGAATCTCCTCACTCCTTAAATCCCTGTATCTGGGCTCTGAATATTTCAGATCTTTAGGTAAATCAACCCAAAGTTGCAGGCCTTCAACTGCTTGTCCATCTGGAGAATATGGCATTTCACTATGCATCGCACCTTTTCCTGCAGTCATAAATTGGAGATCTCCTGGTCTTAAAATACCGCTGGCACCTGTGAAATCCTCGTGTAGCATGAATCCTTTCATTAGAAGAGTAATTGTTTCTTGTCCTCTGTGGGGGTGGTCTGGAAATCCAGCACCTTTTGATACATTGAAGTGATCAAGCATCAAAAATGGAGTGAAGTTTCGCATCTGCCTGACGCCAATTGATCTCCTAACAATAGCGCCTGCACCTTCTCCCTGTTCAGCAGCATAAAATGATTTAAAAATAGTCCTACTCTTGCTCATTTTGGATCAAATTAAGCTCTTCTTTTTTAGCTCCCTGTAAGTTAATATAATTTATTATGTCAAATAAGAATTTAATGTTTGATGTCAAAAAATTTGATAAGATATCACTCCAGGATAATTTGTCGATATTTATACTTCGCCAAATTTACTAATCCGGTGAATTTCATAGGTTGTCAGTTCCTTTTATCTTGGTAATCCTTAGTAATCATCCGTTTAATAGCATTAGCCTATTACCAAAAAAAAAAAAAAAAAAATTGAAAAGCATTACGTAAGCTTTTCCATTACATAATCATCTGGAACTTGGGCGTAACCATTTGGTTCTAAAAAATTTAAGGGAAATACCCCACTTCTTTTCAGTCATCTTCAATCACCAGAAAATACTCATTAATAATATATTATTATTTAAAGGTTTAATATACTGTTTATCAATATTATGTAAGAAATTTCTATATCAAAAAGGTATGTTTTATTAATTCTATAAGCACACTCAATATTCAGAATCAGGATTATCCATGCATTGATAGACAGAGATATTAGAACTCTGATTTTGGCCTTTTGCTAGCATCATTCTATGAGGATGTAACGCCAAGCAGTTGATATAACTGTTGTTTCCAGCAGTCTCATTAAGTTGATTCATAAAGCCAGTATTATTTATACTGTTTAGAAGTTGCCCTGCTGTGCTGTAAATATTTATCTTTTTTGAGGCACAGGCTATCACCGGTGCATGTTCATGGATAATAGAAGTGGTCATCGTCTTATTAAAAGCCCTGAAGCTTAATATTGGATCGTTCATTCGAATGTCCCATAATTTCACAAATCCGTTTGATGCTCCAGAGGCTAGTTCTCTCATCCCACCCCTCTGCATATGTATACTTTTTATGGAAGAAATTCCAGTACGAGACTTCGGCTTGTAGAGCTTCACCATTGACTCCCTTGCTTCAACCCTCCGATCGTAAACTCTTATAGTACCATCCCTGAACCCGCCGACAAATATATCACCACTAACTTGGTCTGACGTAAGAGAAGTAATTTGTGATGTGGATCTCAATGGAATCTCCTCCACACATTTCTCCCTAGGAGCATCCCATAATTTTATTACCTTTACATCACCCGTAACCATAAGTGTACCACGACTTTGTTGCCATTCAGAAATAAGGCCAACAGACCGAGGTGTCAAAATCATATCTGTAAGGGCTCTCCATGCGGTAATGAGTTTGTATTTTGAAATATCATCAAAGTTTTTGTATATTCTCACAACGCCATCACTGGAACAAGTTAATAAAAGAGGGATGTCATCTTCATTCAAAAATTTAACGTCGGATATTTTAGTCCCGAAAGGATTACCATTGGAAAATTTTGATAACTCCTCTTGTTTTTCCCAGTCGAAGGTTGTAACGGTATCTCTTTCATCTGTTGAAACTAACCAATTCTCAAACTGCATAAATTTGACAATTTTAGGTTGAGTTTTATTGTTTAAGTTTGCGACAACATTAGTCCAATCGCCTCTTAAAGCCATTTCCTTTTGTGGCTGAGTTTCTGATATTATCGCTTCATTTCTGTTTCTCCGCCAAAGTCTTTTTGTATATTCCTCGCTTCCTGGTTCATCCGAATCCTTCTTTCCTAATTGAGGTTCCTGGAAATATTCACAACTATACTCAAAAAACTGGCTCTTCAGTGGTAATTCGGGTTTTCCATTCATCTCGTTTCCAGGATGAAACCTCGGTGTCGTGGGTTTTGGCAGGCTTCCATAAGGAATTGTATCTGGTTGCTGGGAAAGCGGAAGTTTGAAAATACTTGAAGAATCATCACCGTCAATCTCTTCTGATATCTTCATATTTTTAATCCAACCTGCAGCTTTTGCTAAAATCGATTTCCCTATGGTTGAATTTGAAATTGTTGACGCAGTACGCCGGAGTTTCAAATCGGTTTGACCGTTATTGTGAGGAAGCACTGTCATCGACTGGATCCTTCTGTTTTCGACATCCCTTTGGGAAGTTGAAAGTTTCGGTGACTGGATGTGAATTATTGAGGAGGCAATATCACTGGCATTTGATGAAAGAACGCCATTTACATTGATGCTTGCTTTTTTGTGGAAAATATAGCTTTCCATTCCTCTGACAGCATCCTCCAATGGGCTTTCATTCAACTTCCATACGATATAATCCACAATTTGTTCCGCATAATTGCGCACTTCATCATGGGGGTCCTCGCTTGATATAAGTAAAGCTTTCCATATTGAAGAAAAAATTGAACCATATGCAGGAGATTTTCTTCTCACCTCGTCAATAATAGATGGATTGTCCATAAGAGTGATTTCTTCCTCTAATTGAAAAAATGCACAAATAACAAAGAACTCGATGTACTTAACGACAAAGCGACTAAAGAAGCAGTTCATCTCTCGTCTAATTAAGGGCGACCCCTCATTTATTAGCGAAAGAACTTTGACGGCAATTTGTAGTTCTTGCTCATTCAATTCTTCCTGCAATGTGATATAAGAATTATCTACCTCATCCTGGATGCTAACAAAGAGAATGAAATTTGCAAGAGCATTCACAATGGCAGCACGAACTTCGGGAATTGGATCATCTATAAGCCTCAATAATCTGGTTGTCAACCTGCTCTTCATAAACACTGCGGCTGCTTCGGCCCTCCCATCCACCAACTCAGCAATAAGCATAGCACTCCACTGTCTCAATAATGGGCTTTCAGATGTTTCTATATAATATATGCATGTTTTTACTAGCTCAACGGAGAGACAAACTTTTTGACCGTTCTCGAATCCACGAACAAAGCATGCCAAAACGAATGCACTCATTGCTTTTTGGTCGTCGAATGTTAACTTGCTGCCAACAACGTCATGTATGTTTCCGTTAGCATATGAACTATCGACAAATGTATGTGGAGCTTGTGTTGTAAATATCTGAACAAAATAATTGTATCTTCTGTCTTTAAAAAGTTCTTGTTGGGTATTCCTATAGTCGACCGACATAATCCTAGCCCAAATAAATGTCAAAATTGGCTTAAGTTCAGAGGAAGGGCTTTGTAAAAGTCTTAAAATATATGGAAAGATTCCGATACTTAACGCAAGATACACAGCCCATGGACCCAAATCCAAAAATTGTGATAGTAGATGTAATGCACGTAGTCTATGTGCCTGAGATAACAAGACCTGAAGAACTATAGGTAACTGTTGTGGAGGTTTCTTCGAACTCGATCCATATCGAAGCCATATTTCAAAAGCCGTAAGATGTTGCTCAAAGAAAGAAGAATGTTGATACGTAATCAACTTCTTAATCTGAGAAGCAGAGGAAATCATTTGGCCTTTGAGAGGTGTAGAAGATGTTGAAATATTTCTTTGTTGACCGTTTGCTTGTTTCCCGCCGGTTCTACCTCTCTGTGAAGTATTTTGGTGATTACTCTGCTGACTCTGACGGGTGTGGTGATGTGTCGATTCTGAATCTACCGACCGTAGTTGAGGAATGTCGGAAAGATTTGGCTTTGGCTTTTCCACCTTCTTTTGCCTGACAAGCTGACCCAATACCTCATCAATTGCTAACTCCCAAGAATCCCACATTGGATGATCATTAACATTAGGCAGTGGTGGATCAGAAACAGGATGGCATCCAGCCAGTGGCATAATTTTCTTTGCAAGAAGAAAGTTTCTGAAAAGTGCAGCCACCATTAAATCCTGCCTAAAGAGCTTTTTGAACAATGGTCGTGGTAATGACGTCCAAGCAATTGTATCCGTCACAGCAATAAATATCCAATTGAGCTCTCCCAATGGTGTTCTTCTATCAGTAAGTCTTCCTGGAATCTCTATCTGTCCTTCACTGTCTTTTAAAATATCATAATTACCTTCTTTCCGTAGTGGTGAAGATAGTACGAACCACTTAACACTCATTTCAATCGGGGAAGTTAGACAACAAGTAAAGAAATCTGCAGGTAAATCCGGATTCATCGGTAAGATCTCTTTTGATCCGCAAGCTCCAAGTTGCAGTGATTCTATATATGAACTCACCGAAGAAGGGGCAGCAGGGTCTCCATGATGGTTTGCTTCATCATCAATTCTCTTTTGAATAAACTTTTTGTTGTTTTCAATAACATTACCAGCAGCTGAAGTATCAATTACAAAAATGCAGGGTGCACCAATCCAATTTTGTAAATCGTATAAGCTGACAGGTATGTATTGGGTATAGCCTCTGTTAAAGACCCATATCTCTCCGCTTTGAGTGGGTTGAGGAACTCCATGGCCATTGTAATAAAATAGAATACGTTCATCTTTTGCATTTCGACGTAATGTGGTGCATAATCGCTTTATATCCTCGACAGATGGGTCTAATGACTGTTTATATTTTGTTCTTGAAGATATTGATTCAAAATTAAGTTGAAGATTTCTACCAATCGCCTGAAGGGCTTTCTTCGGATCCGAATAGGCATTTGGATTAACAAAAGACTCCAAAAATGGGCATTCCTGAGGACGAATTATGTCCGGAGGTGGAATTCCCAAGTTCAAGCACATAACTAATGCAGCTGTTGTGGTTTTTTTGTTGTTTCCTTGCGATTTCCAGTCGGGAATTTTATGTTTGGTGTCCTCTGGGGAAATATTTGCACCAGTCGTATTTCGTTTCAAATCATAATGAGAAAAGTAATGAGACTGGAGATTATTCAAAAACGATTGATCGTTTAACAAGCCATGTCGAAGTTCGGACGTTGGCATGCTGTAGACAGTGCTTGGTTTATTTCTTCGAACCTTTCAAGTTGAGTTGAAAAAAAAGTGCAGCTTCCAGCGATCGATAAAGCACTCTACAATTGACTATTTTTTGATTTCGCCGTTAGTCTCTAATAAAGTGTACCTATTCTGGCGTTTAAATAGGAAATAACGAAAGCTTCTGGTCAGATAAGAAAAGGTTCTGCAGAATACAATAAAATAAGAAAAGCGCGCAAAAAAAATAAACTAAAAATGAAGCAGCTTTTACACAAATATACAACATATTTATATGAAGAGGGTACAATTAGTATCAAATGTGCCCTATTTATGTAGGGTACTTACCATAATTTGTATCTTGTAAACCTATTAATATATTCAGTCAAAATAATACAAATCCTGAAAAAATATGAAAGAACAGATAAAAAAAATTATTCATTGCATTAATTCAATATGAATCCCAAAAGTTTATTTGCTTGCTAAAGCAATGTTATTCTTCACCGTCTTGTCCCAGAAATCTAAGGATGCAACAACATCATAGCCTCTTTCATCCTCGTAAGCATATAGAATCTCTTGTGATGACGAGTGTAAAAACCTGATGTTTTCTGCAACTATAACTCTGAGAAGATCACCTGTCTCAACGTGTCTGATCTCGATCATGTTATTATCAAATGCAAGAAGGTACGGATACCAAAGTGCAAAAGCGTGAGGAACACCTTCCCAGTGAATAATCCACTTTGGACGTGATCTCCAACCATTATGATTAATAAAGAATGAGAAAGATGAATAGGAAAGAAGAAAGTCCGAGTTTATTCGATCAATTTCAAGTGGCTTCAAGCCTTCTCTTCCAATTGCAAAGTCCAGCGATGTATCGGCAGGATCCAAAAGTTGTTCCATCACATTATTATCCAAAGAAACAATTTCAAAGCCCCTGGAACATCCAACACACAGCTTTGTCTTCAAGAAATTCACCGAAACGGGCTCCGATCCAAAGTTGACATCTTTAGTTTCTGACCTAAACTTTTTCTTCTGTCGCCTCTGATTAATTGGATCAATTGGCTCAAATACCCTAATCATATTAGAGGACGATTTAGCCGCACAAACAAGCATTCGACCGGAGCAAACGCCGATTTTGAAGAATGATACATGACTCATAAGCTCCTTGCCAATCTTGGCATTTTTATTTGCGTCTCCTCCTCTCAAAACGTCAAGCGGCCAGTAGAATAGCTTTTTGTCACTTAATGCAAGCAATACTTGATACTCTCCTAAAATGTCTGCTTGTATTATATTAATTTTGCTGATAATCCTTGTTGGCTTCGAAACAGTTCTGTGACCGCTGTTAGTTATGACATCGCTAATATATATACCAGAATCGGTGCCATAAAGCAACTTCCTTCCTCCATCAAATGGTACAACGCAATTGATCTTGTTATTTGCATCAAAGTAGTTCGAATTTAATGGTGTCAATGTAAACACATCGTTGTCCTCAATCATCTTCTTTGACTGAGTTTCAATCTTTTCCACAAGCATTCTCTGAATCGCAGGTGTTGCATATAAAGTCAGCTTATAGCCATTTCTTCCAATATAAGTGAATGATATTGGAGATTTTGCGGCAGTTGATGCTAATTGGAAGTTACCGGGCGGAAGTTGACTTCTTCCTAACATTGTAGTAGTAGAACCAGATGAAGTTCCCGTAGATGCCGCTCGTTTTATCATCCTCAAAGTAGGTGCTTCTTCATTCAAGGATAGGAACATCAAAGGAATGGGCATGGGCCTTTGGTACACGCGATAAACTTCCCGTTTGTTAATTACCTTGACCTTAACTAGCAGAAGAGCATGATCAAATAGATAGGCCTGTATTTCTCCTGCCTTGTCCTTCTCCGCGGCATTTTTCTTCTTCAAAGTGCATTGATAAAGAAGTTTTCTGTTCTCAGCCGTAAGTTTAAGATCAACCAACTCACCTGGCCGGAACACTAACTTCTGTTTCAATAAAAACAGATTCAATCTATCTGAGGCCTTACCTGTTTCAAAATTAATTCTCTTAAGCATTTTTTCAAGCATCTCCATCGCCTTACCTAAATTTTCATAATCCTTTGAATCTGGAGCTGTGTGATTTCTGATACTCCTTAAAAGTAAAGGATATCTTGCAGGCCTTGTCGTTGGTTTTGATAAATACGATGAAACATCTAGCCTTCTTGATTCAGCCCTGTTGGATGTATCTTCTATAAATCTGACAAAAAATGGATTGTGCCTCTTCTGCCTATCAAATTCATATCTTCCCATAACTTGACCTGCTCCATATTTAATAAAAGGCTCAAATCTTGGAATAAATTCCAAGAAAATATCACCGACTTCCTTAACTACGTGATCTTCCTGTTGACGTTTTGTCAATGCCTCGGCAAACTTTGAATTGATTTCCCAAATCTCGTTTATACCATAAAATACTGTCTTAACAAAATGATCTCTCTCACTCTGTCTGATAATTTTTGTTTCAGAAAGTGGCCTGATCCAAAATTCCCGAAGATATTCCAGATCCTTCACAAAATCCCTCTCAGAGTATATAGTTTCAAAAATGCATTCCTGTCTTTTGATTTCCTTTTTATCAAGAGAATCCAGAAGTGATTTTGGAACAGTTAACTGCCAATAAGGTTTATGATCATCCTGGTTCAAAGAAAGCCGCGAGTCACTTCTAGTCAATGATCCTGATTTCATACTAAGTCGAGCCTGCTGTTCCAAACGTCTTGGGCAGGCTATACTATAACATAAATTATCACGGGAACAAGTTGGTGAGTAGCATTCAGTCAATAGTGTGAAAACGCCATTCACACCAATATAATCCGATGTCCTGTTAGCAAGATCATTTCCAGAATAGCTAGGAGGTATCATAGCACGGCCATCGGTATCAGTATAATTATTGCTTGACATCGAGTTTTGCCGGTTAAATGAATTGTGTCCACCGTATGGGCTAAAAACATCTTCAGAGAATTGGTACACTTCGTTTGTTGAATCCCTTAGTCTGTGTTCATACGTCACATCGTGATAAAATTTTTGGGCGTCCAGTGAACGACCCAGTAGCAAAGCAAGGTTTCTATCGGAAGTACGAATAATCCTTGCAACTATGTCAACAGCTTCCGCACCTGTAAATGCGTCTCTATATTCCAGTCCATTCTTGTAACGTGTACCAAGTTGGATTCTATCTCTGAAAGCTCGTGCAACTTCGGAAAGCATTGCAGGATAAACTGAGGGCTTCTTCGATATTTCTTTAGACGAATGTCTCGAAGATAGTGAGCCAGTGGAATATACTCTTTCCTTATCCCCCGAATTTCTAAACGAAGCGGCAGACGTGACTCTCCTGGTTATTGAGCTAAATGATCTTGATTTTGATGCTCGATCTTTTTGTGAACCTCTTACATCTATTCTCTGAGGTATGATTCTACCACCTGCAGTCGCAGCCTTCCCAGAAGAATGATACTTGCCCAGATCCAAAGCAGCCGAGAATTCGGAAGCCAATGATGAAGATGATGCTGTTCTGTTTTTATGGAGAAAACTTAAGGATTGTCGTAATATTGGACTTCTCCTGTTTTGTTGAGAAGGAGAAGAAGGTTGTTCGTCGGATGGGTTGGAAATTGAAAGTGTAAAGCCGTTGCTTAAACTTTCTAGGCGGTGGTGACTGTGACTCCGATGATGATGATGATGGTGGTGGTTTTGTGTGGGCACATAAGTCTCCCCCTGTTGAGCAAGTTCGGACTTTCCTCTCTGTTCTAATGAGGCTTCATCATCTCCTGATGGATATAGTTGAGAGATCTGATTTGAAGACTGTTCGTGGGTTATTGCCTTTGATCTCTTAATCGGCGAAACTGGTTTGATATAAGGCACGTTAGTTGATCGGGCACCGTAGACATTCTCTGATGTGACTCGGCTAGGACCCAGATTTTGTGTAATGTCAGATCCCTCATGTCTGTATTGTTGTGTGCTTCTAGATGATATAGAACGCGTAGCTTGCGGACGCTGAGATGTAAATTGTTCCTGCCGCAGGTGCTGTTTTAAGACAACAGGTTCATGTGACGCCCTGAATTCAGAAATAGGTGTAACCCTATACTGTTGTTGCTGCTGCCTTTGCCGAACTTGCTGAGAGTCGAAATTCTGTTGGGGTTGGAAATTTCCACTATTAACTGGTGCAGAAAGAATCCTCGGAGTTTTTACACCAGGCAGATGTTGTCCAGAGTTTTTCAAAACTTGTGATTTTCCAATTGGTTGATGTTGTAATATCGAGTTTAACGTCTGTACGCCTTGTGTCCGAACCCTTTGATATGGCTTTCCCCCTCTGTTAAGTGCATCAGAAGTTTTACGATGTCTTATTGGTTCTGAAGTTGCATTAACTGGTGTAGTTGGAGTAGAAAGTGTTCTGAAGGCAGGGCCAGATCTCTGATATAAAGATGGATCCACATTTGTATTTGCGCGCTGAGCCTGGTAAGCATTTTGTGAGTGTCCATGCTGCCTATCAGGTCCATGTGCCGGAAAGTTGTATAGAGACTGTGTTCCATCATTCGGCTGTATAGCAGAAGAAGAAACTGTTGATGGCTGTAGGGAATATTGAGAGTGGCTTCCACCAGTGTTCATGTAGACATGATTAGGTTTTGGTACAGTCGGATCTGAATACTGAAACCTTGGTTTTGGAAGCGGCGGCAAATTTCCTAGAGGAATCTCCGAAGGTATTCCGGTAAATTCATTCTGGAATGTGGTACCTTTTCTAGAGCCTTGAGAGGATTTGGAATTCTTCTGAACCGAAGGCATTGTAATAAGAGGATAACGAGCGCTACGCTGATTTCAATGGATAACAGTTTAACAGCAAAAAAATGGTGCTCCAAATACTCACAAAATTTCCAATTCCGTATCTTGCCGCTCGATGTTGTGAAGTGTAGCTTTATACAGCGGGGGCTTTTAGTTTTCAGTGGGTCTTGATACACCTGGTGATTTTAAATCTCTTATAACAAGTGTGCGTAAAAGCGTTGCTGCAACTTTGAGCAAAGATATAATTCCAAGAAGAAAAGACTCCACCTTTTATGTTCCCAAATGGAGTATCTTTCTTTTCGGTCAAATGCCCTGATCAAGAGCTTGAACTTTTGGTATATTGTTGCTTGTAATCTGCTAGCCTAATTATTCATATTTATCTCCCAATTCCTTCTCACTTTTTTTTTTACCGTTCTGCAAGATTTTACTTTTCGCTGCAAGCCTTTTTCTCCCTTACACATTTTTGGATAGCCGACAGGCTGGCGGGCTTCTCAACTCATTCCGCGGATTTTAGGATGAATCAGGTACGTTATGAAGCATCTCCTTGTTAGCAATCAGCTTCGATTTATTTGTCTTGATCCTTCTGCTTTTGCTTAGATTTATTGATAAAAATATATAATTAAATAAAAATACTCCCTTAAATAGCACTAGAAGGTTTTAGCCTTATATCTAAATCATTTAAGCCCTAACAGTATTTTCCCTAAGCTTATTTTCTGAGCAATCCCTTAATAATTTGGGTGGTGTGATTTGTACCTTAGAATCAAGCATAACGGCAGCACCCATTAAAATAGCATCCTAAGTTATTACTCCATTATGTACAATTATTCCAAACTGATGGATGACTTCAAGTTTAGTCATATTTTCCATAAATAAGGGGAGAGTTGTTGGTTGCACATTCACCTATCAGGCATTTTTTTCGGAAAGACTCGGGTATGCGTAGTTCGTATTTGTGTAATGGTGCACTCCCGTTTTTATTATTGCTATCAAACTTATTTTCTCTTTGTCGCACTCCACTTTGTTTTTTTGATATATTATTGTTACATGTGTGTTCAATATATTTATTTAGTCTCAAATATAGCTATGGATATATTTCAATCCAGAAGTGTAAATTAGGATGCTTCAATAGTATATATATGCGCCACGTTGTTTTTGTAGTCGATTGTCGAAAGCTCGTGGCTCGTGGCGCGTCTTTTTCTCCTCGCTTTTTTTTTATTATTAACTCTATGTCCGTAATTATTCTCAGCCTCAGCGTATCAACGTAGTGTCAAACACTTGGATGCACACAAAGCAACGTAAGGGGTTGGTTGTGTTTTTAATTTTAAAGTATATAAATATACATATATACTCTTTTTCCTTAATTGCGTTTGGTGTGATTAATATAGCATTATGCCAGCCTACCATTCTACGTTTCTCGTTGATGGTGCAAACTCCAGAGAAGTGGGAGACTTTGCCGTCTTGCCATTGAAAACCAAATTTAAAGGTCCTTCGTTACCATGTGATTCAGAATACGATATTATTGATGAGATATTGGATCTATTCAGAGCAAATACATTCTTCAAGAATTTTCAAATTAAGGGTCCAGCGGACCGTACATTAATCTATGGTATCTTGTTTGTGTCTCAGTGTTTGAATAAGCTTAATATACGGATGTCAAAGTCTGAATCTGTCAGGGTATTATTGAATCTTGCATCGGAAGACTTTGCCATTCCTGGGGACATCGGTTTCCCACTCAATTCGTTGTACCAGGCTCCAAAGGACAGAAATGAGTCTATCTTTTTCAGACAGTATCTTACGCAATTCAGGCAGGAGCTTGCAATGAGATTGATTGAAAGGTTATACGGTAAGGATGAACTTAAGCCAAATAAGTTTTGGATGGCGTTCAGTAGAAAGAAATTTATGAATAAGTCACTTTAAGGTCATTTCATCGCCTCTATAGTCAAAAGCATTCTTTCCTAATTGCATATATATTGGTAGATTAAATAATCTAAAAAATGTGATAAATTACAACGTGTGCACATTAATGCCAAAAAATTTAAGATTGTAGACCTGTGCGAATTGTCGCATTTTGATATGTTATACATGAAAGTTGCAACAACAAGAAGTCAAATGTCGTACCCTCTCAGTTATGTTGAAAGCAAACCAGGAAAACAAGCAAATCACATCTGATACACTTCACCTCCACGGTTCTCCATCTCAAATACCAAATCTTGAATCTCATCACTCATGATATTCCATCCTAAATGCTTACTATATGTCAGCGAATGCAAACAAGGAAGCCGGTCACCGCAAATTGCAGATGTAATTTCATCAGGATCTATTTTTGCACCCTCACCAGCTTGTCCCGGAGAATCTATAATAATATGCTTCAAGGGTCTATCCTTGTCAGCAAGTGGTGGCAAATATTCCATTCTGAAAAGATTGTTAGATATGTATGAAATACTAGCATAAAGCATCTTTAAATTGGGACAATAAAGCAATGCAAAGTTAAATCCCTCTCCAGAAAGCATGGGCATGGGATAAAAAACAGAAAGTCGTTCTAACTGGAACCCAATCTTGCTCAAAATATCATTTGCTCCTTCATCACTTACATTGGGGCAGTGTGCAAACTCCAAAGATCTAATTGTAGAAGGAAAAACGGAATTCATTAAGAAGTCGTCCGTGATTCCCCCCTGAAGTTTTAAATACCATAAATTCTGGGGCCAATCAAATTGATAATCTTCACACCTGATTGATGATCTTGGGAATGAGAGCTGCTCTAAAGCATGTAAGTTGCAGATACATCGAAAAAGTTCCTTCAAATCAACTTGTCCAGAAACCAAACTTAAATCCAAAATTTTTAGTTTTTCGCAATTTCTCAAGCTGATAAGTGATGTCAAGCCAAAGTTCGACTGAGATGATATAAATATCTGCAATGATGCAGAACATCTTCTAATTAATTTCCCCACGTATGACGTCTTAGCAACTTGTATTATATTAGAAAGATCCAAAACCTCCACAAAATGGTCAAATCTACCCTTGTTCTCCCGACAAGTCAGTAACTCAACAAAAGGATTGAAATTTGTACTATCCAATTTCGGGTAACAGTATATGTTCCGAAGAAGTATGCAATATATGGATCTACAGATGAGGAGTTGTTTCGTCCTTTCTTTTGGTTCTGTAAATTCTAATATTTTCACTATTATCTCAAAAGGAAGTTTCATTCCCTCCCTTTCCATTTTTCTGTTCTCGTTTTGCCTTTCATATTGTATTTCTAGCCAAGGAGGCAGTACAGTGAGGCCACGCTTTAAAGCTAACGCCACTTTTAGAACATCTATTTTCTGAAATTTGGATACCGGCCACACCTCGCCATACCAACGCTTCTGAAATACAAGTGATGGATCATACTTATCGTAATTCAGTTCCCATTTTGTTTCCTTAAAATCTGGTCCACACCCTGAAGTAAAAAGTTGCTCATCTATTGGATAAAGGTTGTTGTTTTCATCCTTGAGGCATGAAACACCGTAAGTATATTTTCGATAATAAGACTTGATTATTTTCTTGGGTCTGTATTTGTTTGCCATCACAAACAGGCCGTATTTCTTGAACTGCTACGTAACACGAGGATATTATATGCGATGTTCCCTGTTTTTTCCTTCCTTGTAAATTTCCTGTAGAAAGTGTAAGAACTGTTTCGGCATTAAACTTCTGAAGTTGTAGCCTATCTAAATATTATTATTTTTGTTTGTCCGCTAGATCTACCAAGGGCCGCGGGGTTATCCAAGAGCGGCCGCGGCCGCCCACCACTGTGGTTTTTCAGATGAAAGATTTTAATTACTTTTTTTTGGCTCACCGAATTTCAAAAGCTTGCAATATCTAATTGACTGATGTATTAATATGTATCCATATCATTAAATATAAGTTGAGTTTTGGATATTCTCCATTGTCTTCAAGATTTAGTTTTTTTGGATCATTAAGTTTTGTCACAGAGAGCACCTAAATTTCGTGTAAGGATTGATCGTTGTAGTTGTTGGGCACTTTTACCTAATGTGCGAAATTTCTTAACCAGGAATCATTAATAATGTGTAACGTACTGAAGACTGGAAATTACCGCTCAACTAATTTATTTGTTATTAAATTTATATTAATGAAGGAAATGTTATAGTATTTTTTGATTTTTCGTAAAAACAATAACCAACACTCCGTAATTAGCGTGCTTCAAAATGCCCGAACAAGGATTTTCTGCACTAAAATTCTCTAGGAATTTTTTGCATGCGCGTGGTTACGAAAAAGACGCTTCAAGAGATTTCAATGGTAAGACTAAATAATTTATCAATAACTCAGAGTTCATGACAAAGTAAGCATTTTCATTGCAATAGACTGCTTTTTTTTAAAAAAATATCAATGAACGTTTTTAAGTAATCAAACAAGGGTCAAATTAAATTGTGCTTGGGTGTATTACTACTCTATAAAGGACAAGTCACTTTTTATTTACTTCGGTCGCCATATTTACCCACACGTATTACCTAGCATTGCAACTTTATGAAGAATTTTCCAATTACTTCTGTTCTTATATTACAGTTTTCATTTGTTTCAAATTATTCATATTTTCAAAAGATCATGATGTTTAATCAAAAGGAACATGTGTCAAAGTATATAAATCCCGTGTGACATTTGTATCTACTTAATTGCTCACATATCTCTGTGCCGTAGCACTACCGAGCGCGC
>ERZ746981.361-NODE-361-length-18986-cov-31.918769_pt1 | contig 18986 bp, 20 predicted proteins | sample MGYA00374948_ERZ746981 | MGnify/ENA primary metagenome ERZ746981 (study PRJEB28757, sample SAMN06711160) | food metagenome | host: microorganism | place: China:Harbin | collected 2017-01-30 | study: EMG produced TPA metagenomics assembly of the Analysis of...
CACTGGAAAGCCCACCAGCAGGTCCACAATACCATCGCCGCCTGAATACGCCCGCGTCTCTCGCCGGATGATTACGCTACCGCGAGATTTTGATTTTCAGATCCGAATGGTATTTCGGATAAATTCAGCTGTTATTTCGTTGAGAAAGGTAGGTCTACCGGTGTCATCTGGGACGCGGGACGCCGTTAGCCGATAAAGCAGGCTATGTCACTGGCTCCCTGGCAATGGAGGACCTCATCGCCAGCACTGGGGTCGCGATGCGTACGCTCACAATGCCGTCGTTCATGGACAACATTGCCAGACGCTCTCAAACCATAAAGGAACAGGGGGGGGTTTCCTCACCCATCTCTGGCAACCTCAACATGCCAAGCTGTGCCACTCGCGACATTGCTGCGGTGGCAACACGTTGGCTGCTCGACGAGAGCTGGAACGATCAGAAAGATGTCGCGGTGCTGGGCCCCGAGAATATTTCCCTCAACGAGATGGCGGCCATCATGTCGGACGTGCTCGGCAGGCCAGTGCGTTTCGAGCAGGTTGCGTTCGAAGCTTATAAAGCCCGGTTCGTCCGGTATAGCTTTTCCGAGGCCATGGCACGGGGTATGACCGATATGATGTACGCCAAAAATCACGGTCTGGACCTCGGTGTACAGCGTACGACAGAAAACACGACCCCGACGAGTTTCCGTCAATGATGCGAGGATATTCTCAAGCCAGCTGCGCTGAGCCACAGATGATCAAAGCTGCACTTGTTCGGGAGATCGAGGCCTATCTCATTTTGCTTCGGTCAGGGTCAATTTTGCTTTGAACAGACAGCTGACCTCCCGTTCTCCCCACTATACGGCCTGTCTGATCCGCTGCGTCCGGGCATGACAGTTGGGGAGATAGCGCTGCGATCACGCAAACTCGCTTCAAACTGCACCGTGTTGCCGCTCGGGATTACCCGCCTCACAATAATAGAGGGAGGAAGATCAAGGCATCAGAAGCATGACACAACAGAAAAATCCTCGAACGTTACAAACCCTTCAGGATTTCTCGGCTTCTTTTCCGCAGTACAAGTCCTCGCACCACACACTTTGCGGAGGAGTCCAATTCTCAGTGAAAATCAACAAGCATGGTTTTAGCGACCGATGGGGCGGCGGGAGCAGCATCGAACCAATGCGCCGTCAGTTTTCAGACGTCCCGGGATGAAAAGGCATGACAATCCCCATGGACCGGAGAAATGCCAGCCCGCCGACCGCGAGGCCTTTGGTCGCATGGCTGATTTCCGACAGCAAGCCCCTCTACCACTTCCACACCGTCGCCAGCAAAGGCCTCCGGCCAGGATCGATACACGGACGACACATCGAACGACCCTCTGACAGCAGCTTTCATTATCGACACATGCCATCTTTCATTGTCCGTCTGTCAGAGTTTCCACCAAGGCGCGCCACCCTTCCTCAACCGAAGCCCGGCCAGGTTGAAGGGTCATGTCGTCGACAGGAGCGTCCGACTGGATAATGTCATGCGACAGCGTGAGAGCAGGCATGGGGGAGACGGGGCGCATCTTCAATCCATCCGCGACCTGACGAAGCTGTGCCGCGCACTTATCGCCGCCGTGACCGCCGTAGGTGACAATCAGCAGCGGTTTTCCCTTCCACTCTAGATAGCAATGGTCGATGGCGTTCTTCAGCGCGGCCGGATAGCCCCAGTTGTATTGCGGCGACACGAAAACGAAACCATCGGCCTGCGCCACCGTTTCGCTCCATGCGCGCGAATGCCGATGTTCATAAACGCCGTGGGCCGGAAGACCAGGTTCGTCGTCCATGGGCAGAGGCCAGTCCATAAGGTCCACGACATCGATGCGCAGATCCGTCGTTGCCTGTCCGATTGCAGCCACCCATTGCGCGATGACGGGACAATGACGCCCCGCCCGCACACTCCCCATGATCACCAGAATACGGTGTTTCAATTCATCTGCCATGTTTTCGGATTCTTTCCCTGAAGCCAAAGGATAACCTATTTCAGACCGCTCTCATGCCGGGCGCGTTCCATCAGAACCACGAAATCACGGTCGGCATCGCCTGCGCTGATGGCACTTAGCAGGCGATCGCGAACGACCGAAGCATAGGGCAACGGAACGCCATAATCACCGCCGGCATCCATGAACATCTTGACGTCTTTCAGGCCGAGCGTCACCGGTGCACCGGGATAATCATAGTCGTGCTCGACCATAAGCTTGCCGTAGTTCCTGTGAACGGGGGCATTGTAGAAACTGCCCGTCATGACCTCGAAGATTCTGCGCGGATCAGTACCCGCCTTCTCGTTGAGCGCGAACACTTCCGCCATTTGCTCTATGGTCGCGTAGATCATGAAGTTCAGCGATAGCTTGGCGAGATTGGCTTGGATGGGATCATCACCCAACATGAAGATATGCGGGCCGAAACATTTGAGTACAGGCTCCAATCTGTCCAGCGCATCGCCGGCTCCAGCCGCCATGACATATAGCTCTCCTGCTTCCGCCGCAGGCGGCCTACCGAGAACATTGGCACTGACATAAGTTTGTCCGCGCTCCCTATGGCCATCGCGCAGACGGCGTGCCTGAGCAAGCGAGACCGTACTACAGCAAACATGCATAGCTTTCGAGGACAATCCAGTGGCAATACCGTCTTCGCCGAACGTTATTTCCTGAGTGGTCGCATCGTCGAACATCATAGAGAAGACGACATCTATCTCCCGTGCGACAGCGGCAGGCGTTGCCACCAGAACCGCCCCCATTGCCACCAGATCGGCCGCTTTCGCCGCCGTGCGATTATAAACGACGAGATGGTGCCCTGCATTGCGAAGATGTTTCGCCATGGGATGACCCATGGCACCGAGCCCGATAAATCCAATCTTCATAGTAATCTGCCTCTTTCCTTTGATCTCGGGCCCTGGCGCGGACCTGTGTCGTGCCAGAGGACATTCTAAAAATGAATATCTTGGCGTGCGTCCTGCAGTAGGCCACATTCGGACTCATGTGCGCCAAATCGTCCCTGATTCCCTCGGCAACGGAATGTCCTGACGCGGACCTTCCTTGGCTGTTGGGTAGTCGCATGCAGCAGGCAACCCGCCGCATCGCCGACCTCCACGCGCACTCCCGCGGACAGATTTTCGGGATCGGGCACGGTGTCATGGCCATGCGAACCGAGAAAGCCTGCTGGCTGGTCGGGCCGGGACAGGCCTTGTGGCTGCCTCCCTTGTTACAGCACAGGGCCCGCTCCCATGGAGCAATTCGGGGATGGAGTCTGTTCGTCGATCAGAACCGTTCGCGGATATTACCTGCCGATCCCTTTCTCATGCGGGGCACGCCTCTTCTGATTGCTCAGGCGGAGCGCCTGTCACAATGCTCCTCGGGTGAGGTCTGGAACGACGTTCTCGCGCGTCTGGCCGAGACCTTCTGGGACGAGTTTCTTTCCTTGCCCCAAGCGTCGGTTTCCCTGCCCTTGCCTCAAGATGCCCGTTTGCGCCGCGTCGCTGATGCACTCAACGAAAACCCGGCCGATGGACGCGAACAGCAAGATTGGGCTGACGAAGCGTCCATGTCGGTGCGTTCCTTCGTCCGGCATTTCAGAGCGGAAACCGGAATGCCGTTTTCAGCGTGGCGTCAGCGCCTGCGCATATTGAACGCACAGGAGCGGTTGGCGTCCGGCGCGACTGTCACGGGCGCCGCGCTGGGCGTCGGTTACGAAAGTCTGGGGGCCTTTAATGCAACCTTTCGAAAGATCACAGGCTATCCCCCGAGCGCCTACGCGAAGTTGTGCCGTTCGGACGCGTGACCAAATGCCGATGAAAAGCCGGAACGTCCGCCGATCACATCGACGATCAAACTGAACGTCCCTCTTCCGGATCGATCGACGTGACGGCTCCGAGGGCCTCGGCGAACGCGGGCAGAAGCCGCGCAAGATCGTCAATGTCCCGTTTCGTCCATGACTGGAAGATTTTCCGGGCAATACGCGCGCGGGCGGCGTCGACCCTGTCCGTCATCGCCTTGCCTCTGGGCGCGATGACCGCCTCCCGTACCCGCCGGTCTCTGGCGCCAGGGCGACGTTCGACGAGTCCGAGATCATCAAGCTTGGCCACCTGCCGACTGACGGTCGTGTAGTCACGACCCATCCGGTCAGCCAAGTCCACGACGCCGATCGGCCCCAGGCGCTCGATCAGAACCAGTGGCGGAAATAGGGCCCGATCCAGCTTTATCCCGGCCTCTCTGATCATCGTCTCGTCCCGCTGCGGTTGATTCATGATCGCAAGAATATCAAGGAGTGCAGCGTGAAGAGTGCGAAATCTCGGCTCAATGTGTGTATTTTGCATATTTCTGTTGACGACACATCCAAGGTTCGTATATGTGAATTATACACACAATGAGGGTGTCATGCCAGATCATTTTGATACGGACGTCCTGATTGCGGGCGCTGGGCCAGCCGGTCTCACTTTAGCGATTGAACCGACCCGCCACGCGGTCCCCTTTTGTCTTATCGACAAAATGGATGGTCCGTTCATCGGTTCACGTGGCAGAGGCATTCTAGCCCGCACGCTCGATTTTTTTGAAGATATGGGCGTGGCGGAGAGGATCATCGGAACAAAAGGGGATCTCCATGACGATTGGAGACATTTTCAGGACGCTTATGGACTGCAACCCGGAAACTGGGTTTTAGTTCGGCCAGACGGATATATCGGCATGACCGTTCTGACCGAAGCGAGCGCTGAACTGGAGGCGTGTCTCGCGCAGGTTCTTTATGCAAAACACCACTGACATGGCGCGAAAACCCCTTACCCTGCGGGGCTGGGCGACCCCTTTGACTATGGGAAGCTTTTTCCTCATGGCGGGAACCGGCTCCCTCATGTTCTTCTGGTTCGGCAGCGGTCTTCTGGCCGTCGTGCATCGCTGGTGTTCATGGATATTTCTTGTTGCTGCGGGCGGACATATCGCCGCCAATGTTCGCCCTTTCAAAAACCATCTCAAATCCGGCATCGGGGCGGCCAGTGCGGCGACTTTCCTGTTGTTTTTCGGTCTGTCGATGTGGTCGTGGGGACTGGTGACGAAACCGGGTCTCATGAAGCCAGTTATTGCCACGCTTGCTGACGCCCCACTCGACTCGCTTGCAGCCCTGAAGCGGGAGCCGCCGGATACGCTGGTGGCGATACTGCGACAACGGGGGATTGGCGCGACAGCGACGCAGTCGGTGCGCGATATCGCGTTGCGGAATGGGCTCGATCCTCAAAAGATCCTGGGAATGATTTTTGTGCCCAGGTAACGGTCGTAGAACGCCCTTATGCAGGCACGACCAGCGCCCGGACAATAGTGCTGTCGATCATCATGTATTCATTGTCATGATCCGCGGCGAGATGGTGAAATATCCTTTCGATCACACCAGCGGCGCAGTCGCTGGTGCACGTTTTTCCAGTCCCCGAAACGGCCAGGAAGAAGGTCTTTTATCCGCTCTCACTGGTCGTCACGTAAGCCATAGCGCCGCAACTGTTGTTCTCCTCCAAAGCCGGAAAAACAGCCAGCACAGAGCGACAGAACGTACAACCCTCACTTCAAGCTCTCAGGGCTTAACTGACGGCACGCCGTAGCATATTCATTCCTAGGGCGTGTCGTCAGTTAGCATCTGCCGCTATGAGGCTTGTACTCCCGCTTGATCTGCGATGTTTTCTCTCTGTTTTCAGGGAGAGAATGAATGCGACGATATGGCCTGAGTGACAGCCAGTGGGAACGGATAAAAGATCTTCTCCCGGGTCGTGAAGGCCATGTCGGCGGAACGGCTGCCGATAACCGTCTGTTTGTGGAAGCAGTTCTGTATCGTTACCGTGCCGGCATTCCCTGGCGTGACCTGCCAGCGCGGTTCGGGGATTGGAAGAATGTTCACAGACGTCTGCGCCGCTGGTGCGAAGGCGGCGTGATCGAACGAATTTTCCGGCATCTGGCCGCCGATCGTGACAACGAATACATGATGATCGACAGCACGATTGTCCGGGCTCACCAGCACAGTGCGGGTGCCCGTAAAAAAGGGGCGCGGATCAGGCCAGCGGGCGGTCCCGTGGCGGACTGACTTCGAAAATCCACGCCATTGTCGATGCCGCAGGAAAGGCGGTCGCCCTGTCCCTGACGCCCGGGCAGAAAGCGGACATCACGGAAGCAGGTCCCCTGCTGGATGAAGTCGACCCTGCAACGTTTATCGCCGACAAGGCTTATGACGCCAATCTGCTCATTGAAACGCTTGAAGCGCGAAAGATCACACCGGTTATCCCTTCAAGGAAAAACCGACGCCATCCACGGAAAATCAGCTTCCAGTTCTACAAAAACAGAAACATCATTGAGCGTTTCTTCGCCAGGCTGAAGCAGTTCAGGGGCATTGCAACACGCTACGACAAGCTGAAGTCAACATTCTTCGCAGCAGTGCAACTCGTCTCCGCCATCATCGGAATTAACTGACGACACGCCCTACTGACTGTCGCTAGGACCGTCCCGATGCCCACCCTCAAGGGGGATGGAGCCGCCAACGCGTGATGACACGTCACATCTGAGAAGAAGGCTCATCCCGTCGAACCAGTGGCAGGAAGATATCGTCGACAATCTCGCGGATGGCGTCATCAGACAAGGGCTGAAATGTCATCATCATCTCATGCCGGGCAAGATCCAATGGAAGTGATGTAATCCGTGGCGTGAGACGGGTTGGATCGATTTCACCCCGTTCGATTGCACGTCCGATGACGGCATGGAACTGGCTGCCGTCTACAATACGTGCCCGTATTTCGGCAAAACTGGACCGTTCGGCCACGAGATCCTTCTGCATGTCGAAGAACAGTTGCAGGTCCCGGGATCCGGCGCGATCCGACATGCAGCGGAGAAGATGACAGAGTTCTTCGCGCAGGCTGCCCATATCTGAAATGACGATATTCGCCCGCGCGAATTGCTGCGCGAGCGCCGCCGTCGCGAGTGCCGTGCGGCTGGGCCAGCGCCGATGCAGCACCGGGCGGCTGGTTTCCGCACGACGCGCGACGTTTTCCATCGTCAGGCCCGCGTAACCATGTTCTGTCAGTTCCGCCCAGGTCGCTTCCAGAATCGCCTCTTCCAGCGCTGCACCGCGTCTTCGTGTCTGTCTTTGAACTCTCATGACTCTCCATTAAGATGCATAAGGAATCTTATTGCCTTTCATTATGCGCCCTATAAGATGCTCAGAGAATCTTATTCCGAGTAAATATCATGATTACACCAATGGTTCCAGCACAGCGCCGCTCCGTCCTCATCTCCGGCGCCAGCATTGCGGGTCCGGCGCTCGCCTTCTGGCTTGACCATTATGGCTTCGACGTGACGGTGGTCGAGCGGGCACCGACGATCCGGACCGGCGGCTATCCGATCGACGTGCGTGGCACGGCGATCGACGTGGTCGAGCGTATGGGCCTGCTGCCCCAGATCCGCGCGGCCCATATCGCCTCTCGCGCGATGACTTTCGTGGACAGAGCCAGCATGGTCATTGGCAGCGTGCCGATCTACGAGGCGATCTGCAGCGACACCGAACGCGATGTCGAACTGCCGCGCGGCACGCTGACGACGCTGCTCCATGACGCGACACGTAACGGCAACATCGATTACTGTTTCAACGATTCAATCGACACACTTCGTGATGACGGTAAAGGCGTCGATATCGGGTTCGCCAGCGGTCGGCAGGCACGATACGATATCGTCATCGGCGCGGACGGTCTGCACTCACGCACCCGCCGGCTGGTCTTCGGTCCCGAGGCGCCGTTCAACCATTCCCTCGGTTTCTGCTTCAATCTTTTTTCCATGCCAAATGACAAAGGCCTGTCGCATGGCGGGGTCGTTCATGCCGAGCCGGGACGCACGGCCGCCATATGGGCGGTTCAGGACAGTCCGAGGGTCTTCGGCTTTCTTGCTTTTGCAACGGACGAAGCGCCGGTTTCCACCAGCCGTGACGCAGAGGAGCAGATCCGGCGTACGAGGGCCGCCTTCGCCGGCATGGGCTGGGAGGTTCCGCGTCTGCTCGACGCGATGGCGCAGGCCGATGATCTGTATTTCGATTCCGTCAGCCAGATCCGCATGCCGCACTGGTCGAAAGGGCGCGTGGCACTGGTGGGCGATGCCGCATTCGCGCCGTCTTTCCGCTCTGGACAAGGCACCAGCCTGGCACTGGTTGGCGCCTATGTGCTGGCAGGCGAACTGGCGACCCGTGACGACCCGCAAGACGCGTTTGCGGCCTATGAGCGCATCGCACGCCCCTTTGTCGAGGCAAACCAGGCACTGGCAACCGATGACAACGGGGCCTTCTTCCTGCCAAGGACGCAAAAGGATATCGAGACACGCGACCACATCCTTGCCGAAATCATACGAAACGGCACGGCTGGCATGTTCGATAACACCAAGGCGAGAGTGCATAATTCGTTACGGCTGTCAGACTACGCGTCTGTGTAACGAAATTACAGGCATTGGCGATCGAGACGGATATTTTCCATGTCCACTACCAGATGTTCTCGCTTGCCATCTCTAACGGCTCGACTACGGCGGAAGTGGTTGGTCCTCTTAGCGCGAGCCAAGCAGACAGACCGCCCAGTGTTTTCAGTATCCGATGAACGATTGCAAAAAAGCCAAATAGAACGTGTTTCAGGAACGATGCTGTGCTGTAGGGTCTACTACAGGACAACAAACTTTGTGCGAGGTGGCGATGCTCTACAGCTAATCCGCACGATGGTCCTGTGTCAGTCTTTGCCAATTCCCATGGGCAAAGGCTGCTTTGTCGGCGTCATCCAGCCCACATTCCGCCAGGAACCGTCGCGCGTCGCCGCCCGGCCGATACTGATAAGGATAATCCGTGGAAAACAGCAGTCTGTCTTCTCCGACAATGCTGGCGGCATGCGCCAGATAGTGGGGGCTGAACATGCCGCTGGCAGTGACGTACAGGTTACGCCGCAGGTAAACCGAGATTGGATGTGCCAGGCCGGACACGCGGTCCATCGCCGCCAGACGCTCGGCATAGAACAGCACAACTTCGCCCCAGTGGCCGAGAATGACCTGCAGATCCGGTAGACGGTCGAACGTACCGGCAAGCACGAGCCGAATGAACTGAATCCCGGCATCGTAGTGCCAGCCAAGGCCATACATGGCGAACGCTGCATCCACTTCCGGTGTAAAATCCGAATAATAGGCTGACCGTACCGCTGAGGCGGGCGTACGAGGGTGGAGCAGGACTGGCACGCCAAGCGCGGATGCGCTCTCGAAAATGGGCCACAGGTCCGAATGGTCAAGGTTGCGGTTTCCCACCCGACCACACAGCATCGTACCCTTGAAGCCAAGCGTCCGGACGCAGCGCTCCAGTTCCAGCGCCGCCTCTTCCGGCTGTCCTACCGGCAACACGGCCAGCGCCTGAAAGCGGTCCGGACGACGGGTGATGACTTCAGCTACGGCATCGTTAGCACGACGAGCCAGCTCAACACTTTCCTGTCCAAGATCATGCAAAGCCGGCGTGGTGAGCGACAGCACCTGAATGTCCAGGCCGGTTTCGTCCATCAAGACAAGCCGCATGTCGGCAAGATCGAACAGGCGTCGCTCAACTTCACCCGAGTGAGCGGCAGCGCTTGGATCTGTCGCGGCCAACCCAATCGCCTCCCAGGCTTTGCGTACGTCCGCCGTCAGATAATGCTCTTCGATGCCGATCAACTTCATTCGTATTCTTTCCTGTCATTCGCGTCGTTCTCCGTGTGCTCACCACGGCACGGTCTTGCCATTTCTGTCGATGAAGCGCAGGCCCGGAGTACCCTGTTGTGCAACGAGTGTAGCGACCAGTTGTGGAATGGTTTCCGCGATACTGAATGGTGCGTCCGGGCCGCCTAACTCCGTGCGGATCCAGCCTGGTGCCATCAGTATCATCGCTCGCTTGTCGTCGCCGTGACGGGCCGCATAGCAGCGCATGTATTGATTGAGCGCGGCCTTGCTACCCCGGTAGACTTCGTGGCCGCCTCTGACGTTATTGGCAATGCTGCCCTGACCCGACGACATGACTCCGATCAGACCGTCAGGACGCACGAGGTCCTGCAGGCCTTCTACAGTGCGCATCACACCAAGTGCGTTGGTGAGCATGACGCGTACGAATTCTTCCGTTGAAGTTTCCGCAATTGTTTCGGACTGATTGTGGTTGGCAGTGCCCGCGTTGACGAATAGCATATCAAAAGCGTGCGCCGAGAACCGATCGCGCAGGGCCGCGATCTGAGCGGGCTCAGTGATGTCGAGGGATTCGATCGTCACCTGCGCAGCATGCGCGTCGGCCAGGTCGTGCAGTTCGGTTCGCCCATGCTCGCGTACCGTTCCAACGACGTGCCAACCCTTCTTCACGAACTCGGCCGCCATGGCCAGTCCGAGGCCACGTGATGCGCCGACAAGGAGGATGGCCGGAGATTGATGATTGAGCGAATTTGTCATGCTGCAGGTCCTTGCATCGTGTCCTTCCATAATTAGACGCCATTATGGAAGGCGCCAGACGCATGGAATGCAAAGTATGATTGCATCAGACGCTATATCCGACAGAAGGAAGCAACTATGCTCTCCTCATGGCCTCCATCGATCTGAACCTGCTGACCGCCCTTGACGTCCTCCTGGCAGAGCGCAGCGTCACGAACGCCGCCAGGCGTCTTGGCTTGAGCCCATCCGCAACAAGCCGAACATTGGCGCGCCTTCGCTCAGTCACAGGTGATGCCCTGCTGGTACAGGCGGGGCGTTCGCTCGTAGCGACGCCTTATGCAGAGCAGCTGGCCGATCGTGTCCATGCGCTCGCACAGGAGGCAAGAACAGTGCTTGCGCCCGCTCCAGGCCATATAGACCCAGCTTTACTGGAGCGGCTTTTTACGATCCGCGCCAACGAAGGGTTCGTGGCACTGTTCGCCCCCGCGCTTGTCGCTGCCATTACCAAAGGCGCGCCCCGGGTCCGTCTTTGCTTCGCTCCCAAGCCCGACAAGGAAGCCACGCCGTTGCGTGACGGAACGATTGATCTGGAAATCGGAACGGCCGGTGCGTCCGCACCAGAGATGAGAAGCCAGCTTATCTTTCGCGACCGCTTTGTCGGAGCGGCGCGTCTGCACCACCCACTGCTCGAAGGTCCGATCACACCACAGCTTTATGCTGCTTGTGGGCACGTCGTCACGTCTCGCCGTGGTGTCTCAAAAGGACCTGTGGATCAGGCTTTGCATGACCTTGACCTGCGACGTGAGATCGTCGTGATCGTGCCGAGCTTTCTTGATGCACTGAATATCGCGCGTCATTCGGACCTGATCGCGCTCGTGCCACATTCCTGCATGAGCGATCGGGTAATGATGGCGAAGGGCCTCCAGAGCTTCGACCTGCCCGTGCCGACACCGGAACTGGCGATCAGCGCCATGTGGCATCCGCGTTTCGACGCCGATCCGGCCCATCGCTGGCTGCGACAGAAAGTCATGGATACGTGCCGGAGGGTGTCATAGGCTATTATAGGGATGTCTGACGCTGACGTTCGCCAGTTTGTCGCAGATCTTGGCAATGCCGAGCGCTTGAGAACTTTAATGAAGGCTGTTTCTGGCAGATAGTATTCCTCGCAACACAAAACGGCAGCAAGCTATCGCGAGATTTTGATATTCAGATCCGAATGGTATTTCGGCTAAATTCAGCTGCTGTTTCGTTGAGAAAGACAGGTCTACCGGTGTCATCTGGGACGGTCTTCGTTGACCGATCTGCAGTATTGTCGCGGCGAACATCCTATGAATCGCCTGAAGGCTGCGCTAAACGCGCTCTCGGACTCGTATCCGAGAGTTTCGGCGATGACTGAAACCGGATCGCCAGCATGCGCCAGTCTGTCGCAGGCCAGAAGCATCCGCCAGCGTGTCAGATATTGCATGGGAGTTTCGCCTGCTACGTCCTTGAAGCGGAGGGCAAAAACCGATCGCGACATGCCTGCCTGTATTGCCAGGTCTCGCAATGTCCAGCGTCGTGCCGGATCAGCATGCATGGCAGTGATTGCAAGACCAAGCTGCTTGTCCGCAAGGGCGAAGAACCATCCCGTGCCTTCGCTGAAACTCTCCGCAAGATTCACGCGCAGAGCCTGTACGAGCATCATATGGGCGAGGTCCTGTGCGATGAGATCGCCACCCGGCTTCTTCTCACGCAGTTCCTGCATCAGACGCTCGACAGACCAACGGAGAAGTACCTGATCAGATTTCTTGAGAAGATGCACAACCGGGGGAAGCAGTCCCAGCAATATATCCGCATGCTTACCGTCAACAGCGAACCGACTGACAAGCAACGAGAAACTGCCGCCCTCGCCGACAGTCGCCACACCGCCGCCCCGAGCTTCAGAGAAGACCGCCGATGCTGCGACCGACGGCAAGGCAAGATCGCTGGCCAGTCGAAACGGCCGTGCGCTTGGGAGGACGAAGCAGTCCCCCTGCTCCAGGCGCATGACGTTTTCAACACCGTCGACGGCCAACCAGCACTCGCCTGACAGAATGACATAGGATTTGATGTGTTTGTGCTGGCCGCCGAACTGGATCGACCATTCCCCTCCAGCATCGAAGCGAGACGAGATGGCGCGATGCGGCCTCAGCAGAGAGAGAAGTTCCGAAAGTGGGTCCATAAGGCATCTCCGGACGATCGCGACGATATGGCGGACCTTGCAGTATAGATGGTCCTGGTGGAAATGACCTATCTCTGGCTTTGCTAAAACTCAGACCACGCTGCGCAGACTTCCATGTTGAGCGCTGCTCTGGTCGGCAGTGAAAGGTTGAGTATCCATGATTGTTGTAACCGCCCCTGCTGGCGATATTGGCCATCAGGTTATGGCCAGACTGCTTGAAGCAGGAGCCCCTGTTCGTGTCATTGCACGCGACCCCTCCAAACTCAGTGAAGACGTGTGCACTCGTGTCGAGGTCGTTCAGGGTTCACACGGCGACGCCAAAGTTGTGGATCATGCGTTCGCCGGTGCAGATGCCCTGTTCTGGTTGGTGGCGGCCGATCCTCAGGCCGCAAGCGTTGAAGCCGCTTTCGTCGACTTCACACGGCCAGCGGCTGCGGCGCTAAAGACCCGGGGAGTCAAACGGATCGTTGTTATCTCGGGTCTGGGACGCGGGACGCCGTTCGCCGATAAAGCAGGCTATATCACTGGCTCCCTGGCAATGGAGGACCTCATCGCCAGCACAGGGGTCGCGATGCGTACGCTCACGATGCCGTCGTTCATGGACAACATTGCCAGACGCGCTAAAACCATAAAGGAACAGGGGGTGTTTTCCTCACCCATCTCTGGCGACCTTAAGATGCCAAGCTGTGCCACTCGCGACATTGCTGCGGTGGCAACACGTTGGCTGCTCGACGAGAGCTGGAACGATCAGAAAGATGTCGCGGTGCTGGGCCCCGAGAATATTTCCCTCAACGAGATGGCGGCCATCATGTCGGACGTGCTCGGCAGGCCAGTGCGTTTCGAGCAGGTTGCGTTCGAAGCTTATAAAGCCCGGTTCGTCCGGTATGGCTTTTCCGAGGCCATGGCACAGGGCATGACCGACATGATGTACGCCAAAAGCCACGGTCTGGACCTTGGTGTACAGCGTACGCCAGAAAACACGACCCCGACGAGTTTCCGTCAATGGTGCGAGGACATTCTCAAGCCAGCTGCGCTGAGCCACAGATGATTAAAGCTGCACTTGTTCGGGAGATCGAGGCGTATCTCATTTTTCTTCGGCCCGGTTCAGTTTTGCTTTGAACCGATAGCTCACCTTCCGTTCTCCCCCCCTTTGTCGCCTGTCGGGTCCACGGAAACGGAGCAGACAGGCGGACAGGTCATCTCATTGCGGACACAGAAGGTATCATTAGCCTGATCGAAATGCGGACATCATCTGAGCGACGACACACCGTGGTTTTTTATCTGGTTGTCGAGAGCTTTCACTAAAGCCACGCTAAATTCCTTATCGGAAAACGGTTGCTGTGCCGTGATGAGTTCCCGGTCGGTCACAACGTTCGGTGTCCAGATCCGGGCTTCCTCGACCGTGGCACCCGCATCCGCCAGCGCCGTAGCAGGATAGAAAAGAACATGCCCGTTGAGCTGATGCGTTTCGGCAAACTGCTCTTCCGGTGTCGAAAAGACGGTCATGTGGTAGCCGGTATAGGGCCACCCTGCCGCTAACCGACGAATATCATTTGTGTTTCCAGCAACGAGCGCCGCATGAAAACCTCTGGCGTCCGGCAGGCTGGAAGCCAGGGCAACCGGACCATGACAGATCAGCCCGGTCGTTTTCCCGGCATTGTGGAAGGCGCGCAGGATCTCACCCAGATCAGGATCGGTCATCAGATCCTCCAAGGGCGCGTGACCGCCGGGAACAACGATCCCGACATACGAACCAATCCCTTCCGCCCGGACTGAGGCGAGGGTGCGCGGATGTTTGAGTGAGTCCAGCCTCTCGACGAACTGTATCGTGTCCTGAAGGGCTTTTTCGCTCCCTCCAAAATATCGGGCAGATGCAGAGTGCGCGTCCCAGGTCACGGCATTGCCTTGCGGGTCAGCGAATACCGGCTCGTAGCCAGCCTGGATCAGCGCTTGCACCGGAACCGCGAATTCATTGAGATAGAAGCCGGTGGGATAGTGTCGGCCGTCGCGCAATGTGAGTTCGTGCACGCTGGAAAGAACGACCAGCACGCGCCCCCTGTTGTGGCTTTGTGCCATGGCCCGATGGCTGAAGCCACAGAAGGTGACAGCAAAGAACAGTGTGGTGACGATGGCGCGCAGCATGAACATCATCCTTTCCATGCGGTGGAAGGCTCGCGGAGCGCCGCCTTGCGACGAGCGACATTCTCCGGATGCTGACCGATCATCAGGCTCCTGTCCAGAACCGCACGAAACCTGAAAATCAGGCCGTTTTTACCGAAAGTGTCCGCTTTGTCACTACATCACGCCCAAACCGGACCTTCCGTTCGCCCCCAATTGCCGTCATCCCGACATAGCATTGTCTCAGGAGTTTCTGCATGCCCGAGGGCAGTGTCCCCTCCCCCGCTCTTTCTCCTGCGCCCGATTACGCCCCGGTACGCCGGAGCACGCCGATTTATGGCTGCGTATGGAGCAGTTGGTTGCGGGTATCGGGCACCCCGATTTGAACCTACCGGTGTTAAGACATTGAAATGATGGATAATTCGATAGGCGTGTGGTGTGTGGAGCAACAAAAAACCCCGCCAAGTCAGTGACTTAGCGGGGTTTTTTATGGTATTTCTGGTTGCGGGGGCCTGCAACCGAAGAAAACTGCTGCTTGTCAGCGGGTTCGTTGAAAGGCTCGTTGCATGACATAGTCGATTGATAAACAATCGTTTTTATCAATATTTTGTCTCGCCTCAGCCTTGCCGGTCAGACCGTGTCAGTCAGCCAGTTTTCGGTTCGAAGACCCTCCACCCGCTGAAATTCCCGCAGATTGCCGGTCACCACAATCAGCCCTTTGCTCCGGGCATGCCCGGCAATCATGAGATCATATGGACCTATGATACGCCCATTCCGTTCAAGATCGGCCCGAATGTCCGCCGTATGGGCGGCCGCTTCACTGTCGAATGGCAAGACCGCCAGCCTTACCGCGAAGTGCTCGACCTCACGCCTTGTGCGCACAGGATCAGACGAGCGTTCCGCGCCATAAAGCAGTTCATACAGAACCACGTCCGAGATGCAGAGTTCCTCCGCACAGCTGTTGAACCTCGGACGCAACCCCTGCGGTCGATCCCGCAACACCCGGATACAGAGGTTCGTATCCAGCAGATAACGCAGCATTCAGAGCGCCTCGCGTTCCTGCATGGCTGGCTGGTTCCGCTCCCCCAGATCCACCCCGTGGGCCGCAAAGAAATCATCCCGCGCCGCATCGGCCGGAGCGATGATCCGCCGAGACCCTTCGGACACGATGACCACCTCGCGTACCTGCTCCCCGAAGGCGACCATCTTCGGCAGACGTACTGCCTGCGAGCGGTTGGATAGAAAGAGTGTCGTACGGGTCAGCATCGGATACCCCTCCCTATGGATATATATCATGTATATCCCATTTGGACGTTGATGTCCCGTATTTTTAGGGCCCTACGCACCGACTGCATACAAGCGGGCCGGATGATACAGTAGATCTTCCGCCCGCCCCATGATGGTCTCGCTCTCCTCTCTCTCTGAAAGACAAAAAGACAGCAGTCATGACAGACAGGCCACGAACACGGAGCAACGCTTTCGCTCGGGCAGAAGAACGGGGACGCCACCTGGCAGCCACCATTCTGTCAGAGCAGGACATGCTGACGGGTGAGGCTTTCGCCCACTACCTTGGCCTGACTGTCTCAGACCTGCATGATATGGAACAGGCCCATGCTGTCCTCGTTCTGCCAGGACCTTCACCACGGGAATCGCGCTATCCGGCCTGCCAGATCAGCGCGACGGGACAGCCCTTCCCTGTCCTGCCGGTGCTTTTCGAGACTCTGGGCGACAGCGGATGGACCATTTACCGCTTCCTGATGCAATCTCATCCTGAACTTGCGGGTCAGACAGCCCTGGAAGCGCTTCGCGATGGCCGGGACGCACTGGTCATCCGGCTTGCCCACAGCATTGCGGAAGGAACCTTCGCCTGACCGCCCTTGCTGGTCGAACCTCTTCACTTCACCCCTCGCACATCCTGCGGGCCCACAACGTGAAGCGTGGCCCCGACTGTCCGGCTGCCGGTGTCATGGCAAAGCGACATTCTCTCACCCTTTTCCGATTACGCCTATTTACGCCGCGTCCCGCCCTTCTACCCGGGTCAGTTCTCAGTGAAAATTAACAGCCGGTTGGATGCAGGCAGACACAAGCCATACGATAGTTCTGGACGCGTCAATCAGACTACATGCTGATTCTGTATTGCGGCGGGGCTGACTCTGGCCACGGCGGCGACCCATCTTCCCTTCAGGCGCCTGTATGATGATTCGATGAACGGATGGACCGTCGATCCCGCGTGCCCAGTGGCATGCCTCAGCTAACCGATAGGCTATGAACCGGCCAATGCTCGCCGGTATGGCCTGGTGAAACAGAAAGGATCGTAATGGATGCGCGTTCTTGGACATCCCTGAGCGTACGTGAGGAATTCGTGTGCTTCAAAGCACGCAGGCCGTTCTGCTACGGCATCACGAATTACATCGCCGCCACCCTGTCGGCCAACCTCCTGCTAGCGGTCGGGACCGGCGCGCCAGCCCACGATCAGGTCGTGTGGGATTTGCTGACGTTCCGTCCGACCGCGATCCGGGATAATGCTTCGGAACTGATCGCCCTGGCCGACGGCACAGGTAGCGGGCGCGGTATCGGTACCACGTTGACATCCGATCAAGCCCAACCTTTTCTTCAGAATCTGGCCGCGCGCACCAGCACGATTGCCGCAGTCAGCGGTCCGGTGGACTATATCACCGATGGTGTGACCACTCTGACCCTTTCCGGGGGAGACGCTCGCCTGACACTTATGTCACCGGGGCGGGGCGCACTAGGCGCTTACAGCAGCGTTATTGCCAACGCGGGATCCAAGCCAGAAGCGGTGGCTGCGGCCCATGCGCTGTATGCCGAAGCCGCGCATAGAGCCAGTGCAGCCCGCGAAACCGTCAGCTTCGCGATCGCGTTTATCGATCATCTCTCCGTGATCGAGGTTTATTTGCCTCAGGATCCCTAAAAATAGGTATCTAGTCCTGATCGTGCATATACCTGCTTATTTTTACGCAATCGATGCTGGGACATGGAGCGATTACGGATCCTGCCATGCATGCTAAAATAAAGACCGACAACCAGCAGGGTGCTGACCAGACAGTTGCCCATGCCCAGCAACCCAACGCCAAGGAAATGCCCATTGCGCCCAAGCAACCCGGAAAGCGGGGTCACACTGGCCTGTGATATCATCCACGCCCCACTGCACAGGGTCGCCAGCCTGCCGCTCGGATCCATGCGGCAAGCGATGCCGATCAGATTGGGATAAATGAAAAACCACAATGCATAATTAAGCAGGAACGCCGTGCAGAAGGCGGAAATGCTCCATGGAACGGCCTGCACGACGCAAGCCAGCGCGGTCAGGAGGACGGCGGGCGCCAGCAGACGGAAGGCTGCCCTGCCATCCCCCAGCAGCGAGCCTGCGATACACATTGCAAGGCCACCTATATTGGCAACCGCCGCAAGCCAGCCAAACGCCGTATTCGTCAATCCAGCCAGATGCCCCACATGGGCGGAAAATGGCCATATGGCCAGACTGCCACTGGTATAGAAAACAACGGCGGCAATGATGAACCGGGAATGAACACACGACCGTTCGCCTGACCGGGTTATGGAAACACGATGAGACCGGGGTATGCTCGATCGGGAGGTCGTAAACCCCATAAGGGGTAGGAGGAAAACGACCAGCAGCGCCAGAAAGCCGAATACCCCTGTCCTACCCCCGAGTGCCGCCGCCTGCGGCAGAAGCAGGCTGGCGATGGTGAACACCACGGTCTGCACGATCATGACTAGCGACAGCCTGCGTGCGGGCGCATGCGACCGGGCTGAGCCGATATTGACCACAGCATTTAGCATGCCCAGTCCCGTCCCGGCCAGCAGGCGCAATGCCAGTAGTATACCATAGCTGGCCACAATGGCAGAAGCACCTTGAGCCATGACGACCATGATACCCGCCACCAGTGCCACCCGGCGCAGGTGTAGACCCGCAGCCCATGGCGAGATACCGAACATGGCCCCGGCATAGGCCACCATTTCGACCGTGCTCCAAATGCCTGCCTGAAAAGTGTTGAGGTGTAGGTCGGTCATGAGCGCACTGACCGCGAACGGTCCAAGCGAGTTCATGCTATGGGCCGCGCAGTCAGCGGCGCTGATACCCACCCATTCCCATCGTCCGGCAGTCCCCGCTGGTGCGCGAAGTTCGTTGGTACTGGTCATAGGGAACGGAAGACCTCAAAGCCAAAGCTGCGCAGTTCACCGGGATAGCGGCTGATA
>ERZ746981.362-NODE-362-length-18962-cov-822.430024_pt1 | contig 18962 bp, 18 predicted proteins | sample MGYA00374948_ERZ746981 | MGnify/ENA primary metagenome ERZ746981 (study PRJEB28757, sample SAMN06711160) | food metagenome | host: microorganism | place: China:Harbin | collected 2017-01-30 | study: EMG produced TPA metagenomics assembly of the Analysis of...
GTAACGCGATTGGTATTACGCTTACCAAACGCTGGACTTGGGTGAAGACGTGTTCTCCGAGGGCTCTTACGAACGGCTCAAGTTCATGGAAACGTAGCTTATCTCGACTTTGTCCTTGAGCCGCCGCCAGGATGCCAGAGGCTTTGAGGTGGTGCCGCACCGATGCGTCGTGGAGCGAACCTTTGGCTGGATGTCCAGATGCCGGCGCCTGATCCGAAATCACGAGCGTCGCATCGACGCGTCAAAGGCCATGATTCTCGTCGCCATGGGAGCTGATCTCCAGCTCAGAAACGCTTACCCGTGATTTTCCAAACAGGGACTCCGACGGTAGCCGCTCAGGGCATCCCACCCAAACAAGTATATCGCTTAGAGTAAACTCTCTCTACCCCTGTCGAAGAATAGGCAGTTCAACCGACACGTCTTCGAAATCCGGCGTGATTAACCTCGAGACCAAGACTGTCGCCACTGAAAGCCGTTCGGCGCAAAGCGCCAGTGAATAACGTTCACTCGGCCGCATTAGCCAGAATTGCCATCGCTCGGGTATATCACCGAGATCGGCCGCGATGTCGATAGCTACGACGCCAGGTTTCGGGAAGCTGTAGCTGAACTTATCTAAAGGGATCGACAGACCCATGCCCCGGGCCTTGATGTAAGATTCCTTTAGCGTCCAGTATTCGAAGAAGCGGGTCTGCACTTCCTCGTGCGGTAGGGATACAAGCGCAACGGCCTCGCACGGTGCGAAGACTTGTCGGGCAAGGTCGAGACAACAAGAGCGATTTTCTATATTCTCGATGTCAACACCGAAGTATCGCTCTTTCGCCACCCCTAACACAATTAAACTGTGTGTGTGGGAAAGATTAAAGGTGAGGCGCAGGTCGTGGACTTCTGGGTTGGCGACTTCGGGCCGACCATAGGGATTCGTCGTGAATTGCCAAGCTTCAGGTGCAACAGGCTGATATCTAGACAATACTGTGCGCACTAGCGCTCGGGTTACTAGATAGCGCCGGCGGTCCCGAGCGAAGTGAAACCGCCGCTGCTGCGCCAGTTCGTGCGGTGCAAGTAGTGCCATAAGGCCGTCCAGTATATTGCAGGCAATGCTTTCATAGTCTGCCACCCAAAGATGAATCTCGCCGTCCTTGATCGGAATCATGCCATCCTTCTCCGGTTATCGTGTGGCATCTCAGCACACGTAAACGCATTGCAACCCGCGTGATGCAATCCATGTTTCATGGGGATATCCAAAGGCATTGTTCAGATACCTCACGCCATCGATTTCCACCCGTTGTTGGAGGTGGCTGTGACCATAGATGTGAAGCCTTGCACCGACCATTCGCAATTGCTTTTCAAGCCGCGTGGTACCAAGGACCGGTAATAACCACCGCTGCTTCGCTCGCACGGCGAGCGGTAACAGATCTACCCGCGGCACGAAATGTGAATATGTTATAATCATTTCCCCTGGAGTGGGCGGCGAAAGATCGTTTAGAGCGGCGAAGTGAGCAGCAACTTCCCCAACCTCGAAACCTTCCGGCCAGCGGCAGGCATGAAAGTCCATCCAAGCTGACTTCAACTCACTAGATGGTGTGCCAAAGGAGTAGTCATACCACCCGAACAAGGGAACAATGCACAATCCGTCGCTCACAAAGCGCCCCGTCGATGCCCCACATTCAGCAGCGATCTGCAAGACTTCATGAAATTTCTCAAACGATGTCTTGTGTTGTTGGTCGCGTATAACCCAAAGGTCATGATTGCCCGGCAAGTAGAGTATCTTGAAGAACTTACGTGCGAGATTCTCAAGACAAAACCGCAGGCGGGTCGGAATGTCACTGATATCACCGGCCACAATCAGAATATCCGCAAGGAAATCCGAAGTGGAAAGTTCACTCACCCATTTCATGTTCTCGGAATAATCTACGTGCAGGTCTGAGAGCGCGAAAATTCGCATCACTTCCTCCGAAGCCCCGTCGGTGTATCGGGATGCTGAGCTAGATCGAAGGCACCTTAAGAAATGTTGCTAGGATTCTATCTGCGTCTTCGGGGCTTTCATAAACTGTAACACTTTATGACGCAGAACATGACACTACCGCGAGTTAGTGTCCTAATTTCTAAATTTGTGTTCACATTTCTGTTGGACGTCGATCAGTCATTGGCATGGGCGTTGGGTTGATGCCAAGCGCTGCGTCAGCGGCCTTCGTCTATCAGATCTGATGGTCGGCAAATACCCCAATGAACGGCTCAGCGCGGTTGATCAAGAATGCGGAACGTCGATTTGTAGCTCGCATCCCACGGCACTCTGAACCTGATGGTCTCTACGCTCGTGCAGGCCGCATCAAAAACCTGGCGACACCTTCAGGGCGCAAACCAGTTGTATCGCGTCATCGATGGCATCATCTTTACCAACTGCATCGCAACACCCGACGTCATAACTTAGAGCACCGCCTGATCAGGCTCCATCGCCTAAATTCGTGCATAGCTGGGGTAATTCTTCGTTTCGTTTGACATCAATGAAAAAGCAGCCAACTTCTTACGCCCTGGCCGACAATTTTACGCTCCGCTACGCCTCATTGCGCCCGCTGCACGAAGAGGCTTGAAAAGCCTGCCCATTCTCCCTTTTCGTCGTTCCCGATCTTGCACCGGGAGTGACCATCATGTCAGGGGCACGCATTCTTTGGGGATCGGTTCTTGTTGTTCTGCTGACCATTCTCCTGTCCTGGTGGGCGGCGACGGAATGGGTGGCCTGGGAACTGGCGTTTCAGCCTGAACTCGGTCGTCCGTGGTTTCTTCTGTTTCATTATTGGCCGGTCTACTGGCCGCCGATGATTTTCTGGTGGTGGTATCTCTACGACGCTTACGCGCCAGCGACCTTTGTCGAAGGCGGTTGGATCGCAGGATCTGGCGGGGTTCTCGCCGTCGTGATCGCCATCGCGATGTCTGTCCGGCGCGCACGCGAAGCCAAGCGCGCGGCCACCTACGGGAGCGCCCGTTGGGCCAGCCGGGAGGAACTGGAATCGTCAGGCCTGCTGGATCCCGACGGCGTGGTGCTGGGCCAGTATGAACGCACCTATCTGCGGCATAACGGACCTGAACATGTTCTGTGCGTCGCGCCCACCCGTTCGGGCAAAGGCGTGGGGTTAGTGATTCCTACTTTGCTGACCTGGCCGGGATCGACGATCGTTCACGACATCAAGGGAGAGAACTGGCAGAAAACTGCCGGTTTTCGGGCCAGATTCAGCCGCGTGCTGCTCTTCGATCCGACCAACCCCCAGGCCGATGCCTACAACCCTTTGCTCGAAATTCGTCGCGGCGTATGGGAAGTGCGCGACGCGCAGAACGTCGCCGATATTCTTGTCGATCCCGAAGGCTCGCTGGAGCGGCGCAACCACTGGGAAAAGACGTCCCATTCCCTGCTGGTAGGTGCGATCCTGCATGTCCTGTATGCCGGCAAGGACAAGACCTTGTATGGCGTGGCCACGCTGCTCTCCGACCCGAAACGGCCGATCGAAGCCACGTTGGCAGCCATGATGCAGACACGGCATCTCGGCAAGGACGGTCCGCACCCGGTCGTGGCCTCGGCCGCCCGGGAACTGCTGAACAAATCGCCTAACGAGCGGTCGGGCGTGCTGTCCACCGCGATGTCCTTCCTGGGCCTCTATCACGACCCGGTTGTGGCGAAGGTGACCTCACGCTGTACATGGAGGATCGCGGACATCGTGAGGGGCGACCGCCCGACGACGCTCTATCTCAGCGTGCCGCCGTCCGATATCAGTCGCACCAAACCCTTGATCCGACTGATGCTCAATCAGATCGGGCGCCGTCTGACCGAAGATTTGCAAGCCCAGACCAAGAATCACCGGCTGTTATTGATGCTGGACGAGTTTCCCGCATTGGGGCGGCTGGACTTCTTCGAGAGCGCGCTGGCGTTCATGAGTGGATATGGGATCAAGGCGTTCCTGATCGGACAGAGCCTGAACCAGATCGAAAAGGCCTATGGGCAGAACAATTCGATCCTCGATAATTGCCATGTCCGGGTCAGTTTCTCGACCAACGACGAGCGGACCGCCAAACGCGTGTCGGATGCCCTTGGGACAGCGACCGAGATCCGGGCGCAAAAGAATTATGCGGGTCATCGGCTGTCACCGTGGCTTGGCCATCTCATGGTCTCGCGTCAGGAGAGCGCCAGGCCGTTGCTGACGCAGGGTGAAATCATGCAACTCCCGGATACTGACGAGATCGTCCTGGTCGCGGGCACGCCGCCCGTCCGGGCGAAAAAAGCACGTTATTACGCTGACCGGCGGTTTCAGGAACGGGTTCTTCCGCCGCCCGTGCCGCACGGCGCGGATGCTGCCGTCCGACCGGACGAGTGGACAGAGCACTCCGTCCCGGAAGCGGTGCAGCCTCCCAAAGCCTCTGCTCCAGGGGATGAGCAGGACACGCCGCTCGGGGCGGGACATCAGCGCGCGCATGACGCCGACCCGAGCGATATTCCCCCGCGCCCCGATGAGCGTCCGGTGCACGAGCACAGTGAAACCCCGGCAGAGGAACCGCGGACAAGGCGTTGGGAGCAGGATTTCGACGACCTTCAGCGGATCGCGCGTCAGGCGGCGCTGGATCGCGATGATGGCATGGAGATCGGTGGTCCATGACGAGGGCGCGAAAAAAGCAGCAGATGACGATCTATCTTGAACCAACCCTGTTCAAGGCAGTGGGCGATCTGGCGAACCGAAGGCGGCAGTCCGGATCTCTCGTGGTCGAGACCGCGCTCGCGGCCTTCCTGTCGCCGGAAAGCGGCAGCGACGCCGCTACGGGACGCCGGCTCGACAGGATGGATCGGCGTCTCTCAAGGCTGGAGCGTGATACGGGCATCACCCTGGAGACGATAGCCCAGTTCATCCGGCTGTGGATGATGACGACGCCCGCGCTCCCCGAAGCGGCGGCTGCCGCTGCACGTGCGCAGGCGGCGGAGCGTTATGAGCACTTTATAGAGGCACTTGGCCGACGGCTTGCGACCGGACGACGGTTGCACGAGGACGTCTCCCCAGGCAGGCCGCCGGACGACACCGCCCCGTCCTGAGCGCGGGCAAACGTCAGGACGTCGCCGATTTGCTCTTTCGGGCACGGGCTGTCGGAGATTTCGGGGTGCTTTTCTTCTTCTGTATTCCATCGGCCTCGACTGAGGTCACAGGGGTTGAACGCGGCTGTCTCGTTTTGGACGCACGCGATGGTTCGACGGACGCCGCTGCGGTGGACGTTGCAGCTTCCGCAGGCGGAGGTGTGTCCTCGACGCGTTCTGGCGGGGCGTCCGGCACTTGCGTCGTGATTCTGCGACCAAGTCCAATTTCCCGTGCGACGGCCGCGCGGCGTTCGGCGTAAGCGGGCGCAACCATGGGATAATCTTTGGGAAGGCTCCATTTCTGGCGATATTGGTCCGGCGTCATTTGATAGCGTGACATCAGATGCCGTTTGAGCATCTTGAGATGTTTGCCGTCTTCCAGGCAGACGATGTACTCGGGAAATACAGACAGTTCGACATCCACCGCCGGTTTGGGCTTCTGGGCCTCGGACACAGGAGTGTCTTTTCCGGTTTCCTCTGATCCGTTCTCAAGACTTCTGATCGTCGTATAGACGTCGCGCATGAACGCCGGGATATTTTCCGTCGGCAACGACGTGTTGGTGTTTGCCAGATGCGCTGTGACGATCTGCGTCATTGATGCAAGCAGATTCGGCCGCTGATCTTCGGTCTTGTCCACGGGGCTTCCTTCCTCCGATTGCACATGTTCAGCAGTGGCATGAAACGACGGAATCATGCGTCACTTCCCATGGTGACACAAGCTGCAAGTCCTCGCTTCCCGGTTGGAATATACGCCTGCGCCGACAATTTCACGCCCGGCTACGCCTGACTGCGCAGAGAGAAAAATTGCTATTGAAAGCAGTAAAAAAAGCCCCCTCTTAATATGTCCCGCCGCGGTCGAAACGATTTCGCCGCGATGAGTAAAGCGGGGCGCTCATGTCTTCTCTCCTTCATGTGTCATCCGGAAGGACGCGTGGCATCTCCATGCTGCGCACGGCAATGGGACAGGCGATCACACGGTACCTTGCTGATCCTGCCGTGGTCGAAGTCATGCTCAATCCTGATGGTCGGTTGTGGATAGACCGGCTCTCTGAAGGATTGTCCGAGACGGATGAGGTGGTCACCGCGAGCGATGCGGAACGGATCGTGCGCCTGGTGGCCCATCATGTCGGTGCCGAGGTGCATGAGGCAGCACCGCGCGTCTCGGCGGAACTGCCGACCGGCGAGCGCTTCGAAGGACTGCTGCCCCCGGTGGTGACAGCGCCGAGCTTTGCGATCCGCAAGCCGGCAGTCGCGGTGTTCACGCTGGACGATTACGTCGCTGCCGGTATCATGACAGTGGCGCAGGCAAGCTTTCTGCGCCGGGCGGTCGCCGGGCGGCAGAATATCCTGGTCGCAGGCGGGACGTCGACCGGCAAGACCACGCTGGTCAATGCCCTGTTGGCCGAAGTGGCCAGGACCACCGACCGCGTGGTGCTGATCGAGGACACCCGCGAACTGCAATGTGCCGCGCCCAACCTGATCGCGCTGCGCACCCGTGACGGGGTGGTCACTCTGTCCGAGCTGGTGCGCTCCGCCTTGCGGTTGCGGCCCGACCGGATTCCGATCGGTGAGGTGCGCGGTCCAGAGGCACTCGATCTCCTCAAGGCCTGGGGTACTGGTCATCCCGGCGGTGTGGGCACGCTGCACGCCGGCACGGCGCTGGGTGCGCTGCGACGGCTGGAGCAACTGATCCAGGAGATCGTCGTGACCGTGCCCCGCGCCCTGATCGCCGAGACGATCGACGTCATCGCCGTGCTGTCCGGCCGTGGCACCACGCGTCGGCTGTCCGAACTGGCCACGGTGGACACGCTCGACCCGGTGAGCGGTGACTACCGGATCTCTCCCTTCGAGGTGCCGTCCGCACAGGGACCGTGCCCGGACTCTTCCAACCTTTCCAGCCCCAAGGATCGTGAGTGATGTCGCAGACCCTGTCCGAGCGCATTTTCGTAAGCGCGCCCGCCAGCCGCCTCTCCCGTCTGACTAGCATGGCCGGGATCGCCCTGTTCGCCGCAACCTCGTCAGCCTGGGCCTCCGGGTCCGGCATGCCGTGGGAGGAACCGCTCAACCAGATCCTGGAATCCATCCAGGGGCCGGTGGCACGCATCGTCTCGGTGATCATCATTACCGTAACCGGCCTGACGCTTGCGTTCGGTGAGACGAGCGGTGGCTTCCGCCGCCTGATCCAGATTGTGTTCGGGCTCTCCATCGCCTTCGCGGCGTCGAGCTTCTTCCTCTCCTTCTTCAGCTTCAGCGGCGGGGCGCTGATCTGATGGCGGGGTATGACGATGACGCGGTGCCGGGCTTCCATGTCCCGGTGCATCGCTCCCTGACCGACCCGATCCTGCTGGGCGGGGCACCCCGCACGTTGGCGATCGCCAACGGCACGCTGGGCGCGGCCATCTCGCTGGGTCTGCGGCTCTGGCTGGTCGGCGCGGTATTCTGGATCGTGGGCCACACGCTCGCGGTCTGGGGCGCCAAGCGCGATCCGCTGTTCGTGGAGGTCGGGCGGCGGCATCTCCGTTACCCGGCCTGGCTCCGGACGTGAGGAGGGCAGGCGATGATGTTCCTTGGCGAATACCGCAACCGAGCCGCTCTCCTGTCTGATTACCTGCCATGGGCAGCCTTGGTAGAAAGAGGTGTTGTCCTGAACAAGGACGGCTCGTTTCAGCGCACGGCAAAGATACGCGGTCCTGACCTTGATTCGGCCACACCGGCCGAGTTGGTGGGTGTGACCGGCCGGCTCAACAACGCCCTGCGCCGTCTCGGCTCCGGCTGGGCGGTGTTCGTCGAAGCGCAGCGTGTGCCCGCGACCCTCTACCCGGAGAGCGATTTCCCCGATGCCGCCAGCCAGATGGTCGATCTGGAGCGGCGGGAGCAGTTCGAGGATGAGGGGGCGCATTTCGAGAGCCGCTATTTCCTGACCCTGGTCTGGTTACCCCCAGCCGAAAGCGCCAATCGGGCGGCCAGGTTCCTGTTCGAGGGACGGGAGCGCGACGGTCCCGACCCGCATGGCATGCTCCATACGTTCGTAGATCGCAGTGATCGGCTTCTTGCCCTGCTGGACGGCTTCATGCCCGAAGCGGCCTGGCTCGATGACGGCGAAACCCTGACCTACCTGCATTCCACCATTTCCACTCGTAACCAGCGGGTCCGGGTGCCGGAAATCCCGATGCATCTGGATGCCCTGCTGGTGGACCAGCCGCTCGCGGGTGGTCTGGAACCGAAACTCGGTGGTGCGTATCTGAAAACCCTGACCATCGCGGGTTTCCCGTCACGGACGTTCCCCGGGATCCTCGACGATCTCAACCGTCTGGCCATGCCCTATCGCTGGTCCACACGGGCGATCCTGCTGGACAAGACGGACGCCACCAAGGTTCTGACGAAGATCAGACGGCAGTGGTTTGCAAAACGCAAGAGCATTGCCGCCATTGTCCGTGAAGTGATGACCAACGAGGCATCCGTTCTCGTGGACAATGACGCCGCCAACAAGGCGGCCGATGCCGATCTGGCGTTGCAGTCGCTGGGCGCGGACGACGTGGGGCAGGCGTACATCACGGCGACGGTCACGGTGTGGGATGGATCGGCGTCCATCGCGATCGAGAAACTGCGTCTGGTAGAGAAAATCATCCAGGGCCGTGACTTCACCTGCATGACCGAAAGTCTGAACGCCGTGGAAGCCTGGCTCGGCTCCTTGCCCGGCCATGTTTATGCCAATGTCCGCCAGCCTCCGGTTTCGACCCTGAATCTGGCGCATATGATTCCGTTGTCCGCCGTCTGGGCGGGGCCGGAGCGGGATGTGCATTTCAAGGCGCCGCCGCTCTTCTACGGCAAGACCGCCGGAGCCACGCCGTTCCGGTTTTCTCTTCATGCCAGTGATGTGGGGCACACGCTGATCGCCGGACCGACAGGGGCCGGGAAGTCGGTGCTGCTGGCACTGATGGCATTGCAGTTTCGCCGGTACGTGGGAGCGCAGATCTTCGCCTTCGATTTCGGTGGCTCCATGCGCGCAGCCACGCTCGGCATGGGCGGCGACTGGCACGATCTTGGTGGTGGCCTGACCGACGATAATCTATCGGAAGAACAGGACAGCGGTGTCTCGCTCCAGCCACTGGCCCGGACCGATGATCCGGATGAGCGCAAATGGGCCAGTGAATGGCTCGGCCAGATCCTTGTCGCAGAAGGGGTGACGCTGACGCCGGACGTCAAGGCGTATCTCTGGTCCGCGCTGGATTCCCTGGCGTCATCGCCGGTTCAGGAGAGGACCCTGTCCGGTCTGGTGGCGTTGCTCCAATCCAATGCTCTGAAGCAGGCGCTTGCCCCATACTGCCTCGGTGGTCCTTACGGACGGCTCCTTGACGCCGATAATGAGCGTTTGGGGGATGCCGATGTCGTGGTGTTCGAGACCGAGGGGCTGATCGGCTCAGGCGCGGCCTCGCCGGTGCTGTCCTATCTATTCCATCGGATCGAACGCCGTCTGGATGGCCGACCGACCCTGCTGGTTATCGATGAGGGGTGGCTCGTTCTGGATGACGGGAATTTCTCCGGCCAGTTACGGGAGTGGCTGAAAACCCTACGCAAGAAGAATGCCAGCGTCATCTTCGCGACGCAGTCCCTGTCGGACATCGCCAACAGTCCGATTGCGCCAGCGGTGGTCGAAAGCTGCCCGACACGGATCTTCCTGCCCAACGAGCGGGCAATCGAGCCGCAGATCATGGCCATCTATCGCGACTTCGGGCTGAACGATCGCCAGATCGCCATCATCGCCCACGCCGCGTCCAAGCGGGAGTATTACTGCCAGACCCAGCGCGGCAACCGGCTGTTCGAACTGGGGCTCGGCCCTGTCGCCCTGGCGCTCTGCGCGGCCTCCGGCAAGGACGATCACAAGCTGATTGACCAGGTGCTGGCCGCGCACGGGCGGGACGGTTTCCTTCCAGTCTGGTTCGAGGCGCGTGGCGTATCCTGGGCGGCGGATCTCCTGCGGGAAGGAGGCGTGCCATGACGGAAAACCCTTTCCGACTCTGGGCTGAATTTTTCGGTCGTGCGACCGAAAAATATTTCCGCCGAGGTGTCCTTTTCACCTCTGCAATGCTGGCGGTCGGAGGGGCGTTTTCTTCTTTGCATCCGGCTCACGCCCAGTGGGCAGTGTATGACGGCGCAAATCACGTCGAGAATGTTCTGATCGCGGCCCGGACGCTTCAGCAGATCGACAACCAGATCACCTCTCTCGCCAATCAGGCGCAGATGCTGGTCAATCAGGGTCGCAACCTCGCCAGCCTCCCGCTCTCGACATTGTCGACGCTACAATCGACGATTTCCCAGACCACGGCATTGCTCGCACAGGCGCAGAACATCGCCTACAGCGTCCAGTCGGTCGAGCAGCAGTATCAGCAGGCGTATACCTCCATATCCTCGGGCATGTCCGACAGCACCCTGTTTTCTCAGGCGCAGACGCGGTGGCAGAATTCCGTGGCTGGGTTCGAGGACGCGCTGAAGCTCCAGGCGCGCGTGGTGGGAAACATCCCGAGCGACAGTTCGGCCATGACGCAGCTTGTCTCGGCCAGCCAGACTTCAACCGGAGCGTTGCAGGCGGCTCAGGCGGGCAATCAGCTTATGGCCCTGCAATCCCGCCAGCTATCCGACATTCAGGCCGAACTCGCCGCCAATGGACGGGCTGTCGAACTCGAGCGTGCGCGGCAGGCCGCCAACGAAGCCGGCGCCGAAGCCCAGTACCAGCATTTCGCCCAGTATGACGCCTACGTGCCCGAGGCCGTCTCGATACCCAGTTCTGGAAACTGACCGATGGACACGAGTAATGTCGGGATTATTGACGGCTTCCTGAATACCTTCGAAACCACGATCGACTCCGGTTTCGGCCTGGTGCAGGGCAGCGTCGTCTCGCTGGCCGGCTCTCTCTCGGTCATGGATGTGCTGCTGGCTGGCCTGTTCTGGGCCTGGGCGGTGGACGAGGACATCATCCAGCGTCTGGTGAAGAAGACCCTCTATGTCGGCTTCTTCGCCTTCGTCATCAATCATTTCAGCACGCTTGCTGGCATCGTCTTCAAAAGTTTCGCCACACTCGGCCTGCGGGCCGGTGGAGGAAACCTGCCGCTGGAAGATTTCATGCACCCGGGACGGCTGGCGGCGACCGGGCTTTCGGCCGCGCAGCCGCTGCTCGATGCGGCCAGCAAACTGGCTTTTTCCTTCGGCGCCATTGCCAGCATCGTGCAGATTCTCGTGCTGCTCCTGTGCTGGTTCATCGTGCTGGCGGCCTTCTTCATTCTGGCCGTGCAACTGTTCGTGGCCATCGTCGAGTTCAAGCTGACATCGCTTGCCGGCTTCGTACTGATCCCGTTCGCCCTGTTCAACCGCACGGCCTTCCTCGCCGAGAAGGTGCTGGGCAATGTCGTCTCGTCCGGCGTGAAGATCATGGTGCTCGCGGTCATCTCCGCCATCGCCTCCGTTCTCTTCAAACAGTTCACGACCTCCTACGGGAACACTGCGCCGACCATCGGGCAGGCGCTGTCCGTGGTGCTGGCCTCGCTGTGCATCGTGGGCCTCGCGATCTTTGGCGGGTCTCTCGCCAACGGGCTGATCTCTGGAGCGCCGCAGCTTGGTGCCGGGGCTGCCGTCGGAACCGGAATGGCCGTCGGTGCGATGGGCGCCGCTGCCGTCGCGGCCCCGGCGGCGATCGCGTCGGGAGGTGCGGCAGCACTAGGCGCCACGGCTGCGGCGGCGCGGGGAGGGGCGGCAATCGCCGGTGCCGCGACCACCGCGTACTCCATGGGGGCCGCCGGACAAACCGGTGCGGCTGGCATGGCCGCGGCCGCCGGTAATGTCGGCCGCGCGGCGGGTGGTGCGGCGGTGAACGCCGTGAAGAGCAAGGCCGCCTCCGCCGCCTCGTCCCTGAAGGAAAGCTACGCCTCAGGCGGTGAATGGGCCGCGCGCGGCATGGGCGGAGGAGGCAGCGGTTCGGGCGGAGGCGCTGGCAGTGATCCGAACTCTGGTGGCGGCGCTTCCGGCGCGGGACCGTCCGGATCGGGCGGTGGCGCTCCCTCGGGCGGCGGCCCGACCGGTGGCGATCCGTCAAATGGTGGCGGAGGACCGGAGGGCGCTGGCTCCGACGCGGACGGCAAACCGCCGAAATGGGCGCAGAGCATGAAACGTCGCAACGCTGCGGCTCACGCGGCCGAAGCGGCCCATGTCATCCGTTCCGCCGATGGCGGCGGCGGATCGTCCTCGATCGATCTCTCGGAAAAGGAATGACCGCGATGTTCCGTCGCTCCACCACACGCTATGGCGACTCTCCAATCCCGGTGACGCCTTACCAGCAGGCGGCCCAGCTCTGGGATGACCGGATCGGCTCCGCCCGCGTCCAGGCCCGCAACTGGCGTTACATGGCCTTCGGCTCTCTGCTACTGTCCGCCGCCCTCGGCATGGCGCTGATCCAGCAGGCCGCCCGCGGCACCATCGTGCCCTGGGTGGTGCAGGTCGATCATCTGGGCCAGGCCCAGGTGATCGGTCCCGCGACCGCCGCCTACGTCCCCACCGATCCGCAGGTGGCATGGTATCTGGCGCGATTCATCGAGGACGTGCGCGGCCTCTCTGCCGATCCCGTTGTGGTCCGGCAGAACTGGCTGCGTGCCTACGACTTCACCATGATTCCCGGCGCGCAGGCGCTGAACGATTATGCCCGCCTGAACGATCCCTTCTCGCGGATCGGCCATGAGCAAGTCGAGGTGGACGTCTCGTCCGTGATCCGGGCCTCGCCGTCGAGTTTCCGTGTTGCCTGGACCGAACGGCATTACCGCGACGGTGCCTTCACCGGCACCGAGCGTTGGACCGCCATTCTCACCATCCTGATCGCCCCACCGCACAACGCCGACCGCCTGCGGAAAAACCCGCTTGGCATCTACGTCTCCGCCATCAACTGGTCGAAGGAACTCGGATAATGATCCGGCTGCTCATGCGCGCCCTGCCGCTGGCGCTGCTCGCCCTGTCCGCCTGCGCCGGCCAGTACCATCCGCCTGCCATCCGTTATGACGACGCGGTGCGGGCAACCCGCCTGCCGGATCCACCGAAGCCGGTGCAGGTCGTGGAGGTCGCACGGCCGCTGCCGTTGCCGGGGCAACTCAAACCCCTGCCAGCGCATCGACCCAGAACGCAGCATGCCGCACCGGAGGTCGCCGACCCGACCGCGAGGGTGGTTCAGGCCAATGTGGCCGCACGGATCCAGCCGACACGGGCCGGATTCATCAATGCGGTGCAGGTTTATCCCTACAGTCCGGGCGCGCTCTATCAGGTCTATGCTTCGCCCGGCGATATCACCGACATCATGCTCCAGCCCGGTGAGAAACTGGTCGGCAGCGGTCCCGTGGCGGCAGGCGATACCGTGCGCTGGATCATAGGGGACACCTCAAGTGGAACTGGCGCCTCGAAACGCGTGCATATCCTGGTCAAACCCACCCGGCCGGATCTGACGACGAACCTGATCGTCAACACGGACCGGCGGACCTATCTGGCCGAACTGCGCTCGACTCCCGCGACCTATATGGCCTCGGTGTCGTGGGATTACCCCGAGGACGACCTGATCGCCCTGCGCCATCAGGACACCGAAACCGAGGACAAGACGCCGGTGGCGACGGGTCTCGATCTCGATGACCTGCATTTCCGCTATGCCATCCAGACGGTGAAAGGACGGACCCCGCCCTGGTTGCCCAGCCGGGCCTTCGATGACGGACGGAAAGTCTATATCGCCTTTCCGGCCGGTATCGGGCAGGGGGATCTACCGCCGCTCTTCGTGCTGGGACCAGACGGTAACCCGGCACTGGTCAATTACCGCGTGCGCCAGAACTGGATGATCGTCGATCGTCTGTTTGCCGCGGCCGAACTGCGGCTTGGCGACAAGACCAGCGAGCAGCGCGTGCGCATTGTCCGTACCGATGGGCGGCCATCATGAGCGAAGCGAAAGACGCGCCAGAGCGGCCGGACGGACATCATTCGTCCGGCGAGCGAAATGCGCCTGGCGGCGCATCGTCAGCGTCTCCGTCGCCGGCATCCGTGCCTGACCTGCGTCTGAGGGCGGAACGGCCGCGCGTGGTGCGTCTGTCGCGGACCGTGATCTGGTCGCTCGGCGGGTTCGGCGTCGTCGCCGTGGCGTTCGCCCTCGGCTATGCGCTGGAAGCCAGCCATCGACCGCCGTCGGCGCCCACCGGTCCGGAGAATGCGTCGCCTCCCTCGGCGGCCGGACTGGACAATCTGCCGAAAGATTATGCCGGCGTGCCGAAACTGGGACCGGCATTGCCCGGCGATCTCGGGCGACCCATCCTGCATGCGCAGGAGCAGAGGAAGTCGATCCCCACCAACGCGATCGGCAACGAGGACGCGCGCCGGGCGCAGCAGGAGATCGACGCTGCCATCGGCAGCAAGCTCTTCGCCGGGATTGAGACCCGTGACCAGCATGATGCTCAGGCGCTGCCGGCGATGGCCTCGGGATCAGTCGATCCCAATCGAGACCGTGCCGATACCGGACCACAGGCCGGCAATCGTGCCTTCCTGGCAGGCCAGCCCGATCGCCAGACCGTCAGTCCCGACCGGATCATGCCGGTGGCGTCCCCCTATGTGCTGCAGGCCGGGACCGTGATCGCCGGCGCGCTGAATACGAAGGTCAGTTCTGACCTGCCGGGGCAGATCGTCGGCCATGTGACCCAGAACGTGTATGACAGCCCGACCGGCCGCACCCTGCTGGTCCCCCAGGGCAGCACCCTGTTCGGCGCCTATAACAGCGGGATTTCCTTCGGCCAGCAGCGCACCCAGATCATCTGGACCCGCCTGATCTTCCCGGACGGGGAGAGCCTGGTGCTGGAGAAGCTGCCGGGTGCGGACGCTATTGGCCAATCGGGCCTTTCGGACGAGGTGAACAACCATTGGGGCCAACTATTCAAGGCTGCTCTGGTCACCACCCTGCTCAGCGTTGGGTCGGAGGCGGGGACCAGCCAGAGCGAGAACAATCTCGCCCAGGCGATCCGAAGCGGGGCCAGCAACGGATTTTCCATGGTCGGCAATCGGCTGGTGGATCGCTCGCTCGATATCCAGCCAACGTTGACCGATCGGCCGGGGCTGCCGTTCACGGTGGTCCTGTCGAGAGACTTGGTCCTTAAGCCCTATGTGAAACAAGGAGATAACCATCGTGGATAAGCTTCGGATCACCGCAATTCCCGATAGCCGGCCGGTGCGCATGACTGTGGCGTTTCCAGCCGAGATACACCGAGACTTGGTTTTCTATGCCCGCTTAATGGAGCAGGAAAACCCCTCCGACGCCAGTATCGCAAAGAACCCGGCGCGTCTGGTTCCCCTCATGGTTGCTCGTTTTATCGAGCGCGATCGGGCATTCCTTAAAAAACGCAAAGAACAGGCCGATGCTTCGTCGGGAAACGTCGCCAAATGACACAGCCAGCGTTTCGCAGCACGTTTTTGCGGGGATGGCCCGTGGCCATCCTGGAGAATTCCCAGATGCAGAGGTCGTGAAGCGAAAGCATCTGACCATCGACTGATGGGTCTCTTGATCAGACGGCTGGTTAGGGTTCTCGTAAGACCATCTTCGGTGAATCTGTGTTTCTTAACCACGAGAGCGACACGCTCGACCACAAGATTCGCAGCCTCAAGACCGAACTGGAACTGCGGCGTGAGCTGGCGAACACCTCGCCCATGGCGATCACCTTTCGCCGCGCGCATAGGCACGCTACCCGCGCCCGACTGCGCCGTGAACTGCCGCGACAACTGAGCGACGCCCATCGGCCGTTTTTGAGCGGGCCGGCCCGTGCGCAACCCGACTGGTCACTGCTGCAATGTCCGCATGCCGATCAGTTGCCGGCACTGCGCTGGAAGCTCGCCAACCTGAGCACCTTCAAGAAGCGCCGCCCACAGGACTTCATTGCGCAGGCCGATGCGCTTGACGCAGGCCTGGCCGCTATCCCGGCCGGGGACTGATCCCCCATATCGCATCGCAAGGTAAACGGTTGCTCCAGCAGCCGTTTCTTTGTCGTCTGGCGCCTGGTTCCTGCCGATACGTAAAGGCTTTGGTCAAGGGCAAAGGGGGAACGGGCAAGGGAATGGGGTGCAAGGGGAAAGGCCCTACCCCGAAAAGGCCAAAAGGCCTACCGCCCGGCCCGCCATCAGGACACCGCCATGCTCTCCCTGTTCCAGCGAAAACGGCCCCCGGTCGCTGCCGCGCCGTCGCCACCACCATGCCTACCCGGTCGGCATGCTCGACCAGACGATCCTTCCCCCGGGATTCAAAGCGTGGCTGCTGGGTGGTCCCAAAGTGGATGAGTTCAACGTAGCTCGGGAGCGTGATAAGGGCCGCAAGATCGCTGGATTGCGCTATTTGCTTGATACAAGATTATTTCCGGGGCCCGCCGGAAGCGGGCTGAACCGGTTATTGCGATTTCCCACCAAGGAGCTGATGGGGGGCCTGATCATGAAGGAAACAGGTCAGGATGTCGCTCACGCAAGAGCGAAACGAACGACTGAAGAGACGGACTGGGATTGTCCCGGCGCCAGCAGGCGACGAAGCGAAGTTCACTTGGTGCGTCATTATGGCGGACGGCTCGATAAATAATACCGGGCAAGGACTCGCCAATGGTGCTTTCGCAATCGATCATCACACCCTTGCTGTCACCTACGAAGGGCTTGATGAAGTGATTCGGGGTATCATGCATCGCAATGTGTGGCTGTTGTGCCCCGCGGCCTAGGATGGTTCGGGTAAGATCGGTGATTTCCGGACCCGGATCGAGCGTGCTGGCCAGAAAACGCTCATTCCGTAGCCTGGTCCACTCTATGACGGTCTCTTCCGCGAGTACGTGGCCAGCCGGTAACGCGACGATGCAGCGTTCCGACCAGAGATCGAGCCTGGCTTCATGCCATTTCAGTCCGCCGGCAGTTACTATGGCGACATCGACCAGACCTCTTTCGACGTCCACAAGCAGTTGCTGCCGTGTGCCGTTGATGAACCTCCAGGGCGTTTCGGGATGGCGACGCCGGAACTCCGTGAGTGTGGCACGGAGATGTCCTGTGGAGACAGACGTATAAAACCCGATGGTGAGGCGTCGCCCTTTTCCGCGTCTCATGGCCTCGGATCGGCTCCCCAACGCTTCCATGTCCTCGACAACAAGTCGGGCATTTTCCAGGAAACTCAATCCGTCTGGTGTAGGGGAGACTCCGTCACGTCGTCGGACGAAGAGTGAGAAGCCGATCGTTCGTTCGATACGACGTATGTTGAATGTTATAGTTCCCGGGCGGACACCCAACGCGGAAGCCGCCTGACGGAAACTGCCTTGGTCGAGCGCGGCCAGCGCGGCTCGCAAATCCTGAAATTCGAACCCCATTGGTATAATATAACATAACCTTCTAACTCAATGGAATCATTGATTTACACACGAGTATAGCTGTCAACGCCCGATTGACTGGTTTCACTGGATTGTGACCGGTCAATCGCAGGAATGTCTTTGGGCGCATGGCCAAGTGCCTGTGATATTTTGATGTCGACCTTGTTTACAGCCCGTTGGATTGGCTCATTCTTGAGGTGGGCATAGCGCGCGGTCGATTTGAGATCACGATGTCCCAGCAGCTTGCCGATCATCGTCAGATCCTCACCCAGTTCGAGAGCATCCGAGGCGAAGGAATGACGCAGATCGTGGATACGGACATCGCACAGACCGGCCTCCTTACGGATGCGGCGCCATGGCTTTTGCAGGTCTGTCAGATGGGCCCCTGTTTTGGTGCCCGTAATGACATAAGGGTTGTCCTTGAGACGTGTGATACTGCGCAACACGCTGATCGCACCGTCTCCAAGTTGCACAGTGCGGGCGCCATTCTTGCTGTCGGGCAGACGCAGGACCCGTTCATCCAGATCGACATACTCCCACTTCAGGCACTGGATCTCGCGCAGGCGGCACCCGGTCAGAATAAGCAGGCGGAATGCGTTGACGGCTTCAGGCATTGTAAGACGCGCCGTGTCGAGAGCCTCACCAAGACGCTGATGCTCTTCCGGCTTCAGGAACCGCTCGCGTTTGTCCTCCTTGTAGCGTTTCACGCTTCGGCAAGGATTGACGTTGTCTATCCGGATTCCCCAAAGAATTGCCAGAGAAAACATCTTGGACAAGACGCCCAGCGTTCGGTTGGCCTGATAAGGAACATGTCGATAGGCATGATGGAAGGCGACAACCTCTGATCGCGTCAATTTTGAAATTTTCCGGGTGCCAAGTTTTTTCTTGATGAAAAGATCGATGGAGCGCTTGTATTCGCCTTGAGTTGACGGTTTCAGGTGGTTGTTAACATGCCGTTCAACGAACGTCTTGCTGAATTGCGCGATGGTCGGGGACTGCCGCTCCTCCCCACGTTCAGCGTTCGGATCGCTGCCGTCCTTGACGCGGGCGAGGATCTTGATCGCCTCAGCACGTGCCAAATCCGCCGTCCACGGGCCATGATGTCCAATGGAATAGCGACGAAATCTGCCGTTGGCGCGATAATGCACCACGTAGGTCATCCGACCCGATGGCCAGACGCGAAGGGCGAAGCCTGCGATCTGGTCATCCCAGACGATGTAGTCTTTTTCCGCGGGCTGGAATCCCGCGATCGTGCGTTTTGATATCCGCGGCATGCTTCTCTCCACAGGATGCGTATAGGATGCAAATGGGAGTCAGACTGGAGCGTAGCCAGGCGTGACTGGGCGTAGAGAGGGGAGCGCGAAGTCGATAAGATTTCAATGAAAATAAGGATGTATTAGTAATGGGGCGTAGAATTGTCGGCTGGGGCGTAGCGGGGCGTAGCTTTGGTTGTCAAACTCATAACCTGAAGG
>ERZ746981.363-NODE-363-length-18919-cov-15.514701_pt1 | contig 18919 bp, 11 predicted proteins | sample MGYA00374948_ERZ746981 | MGnify/ENA primary metagenome ERZ746981 (study PRJEB28757, sample SAMN06711160) | food metagenome | host: microorganism | place: China:Harbin | collected 2017-01-30 | study: EMG produced TPA metagenomics assembly of the Analysis of...
TGAGCAGGGGTCGATTTACGAGCATTTGCGGCTTACAGCGGATGTTGTTCGCAGCTTTTTGCAGAGCATCTATCCCGATCTGAAGATGCCGGAGTTGGTTATTGAAGGTTCTGATCTCAAGTTCGAGTTCCTAACCTCGCACCTCAACTACATATTTGAAGAGATTCTCAGAAATGCATTCAAGGCCACTATTTCGGCCATGCTCAAGCGCAACAAGACACTTTCGCAAGAAGAACTTGTAAAATTAACACCACCGGCTGTTGTGGTGCAAGTTGTTCCTCGCAAGGATTCCATTGCAATCAAGTTTTCCGATCAGGGAGGTGGCATGCCTAAAGATGAGCGTTCGAAGGTGTGGTCGTTTGGGAAAAGCCCCGAGTTGGCATCGCAGTACTTGAAGAACTTCTACAAGATGTCACGGTATGATCTTCCCGACAGACCACCAATGAGGGACCACCAGTTTTGGAATGTGGGTGCCGGAAGAGCGGATCTGGAGTCTAGAACAGATGAAAAGAAGGCGGATTCAAGTACAGGAGAAAGAAAAGACTTGGATGGGGTGTTGGGAGACCTAGGAAGAATGGAATCAAGCAAGAAAGTGCAGAAATCCACATTGCTAGCCTTGGCTCGAAGGCCTTTTGAATACACCTTGGGAATTTCTCTTCCTATGTGCAAGGTGTACACTGATTACTGGAATGGAACACTAGAGATATATTCGGTTCAAGGATATGGATCGGATGTGTATTTGACATTGGGCAAGATAGGAACTAATCACGACAAGTTACAGCTTGACAGAGCTTAAATATGTAGGAGAGGTGCTCCGCGGGTATTTATTATGATGTGTGTATATATGATAAAGCATTCCTTTATTTCATTCAACTTGTGTGTAGCGAGAGTTTAAGGCTTTTTTTTTGCATCTTTTTTTTTTATTACCTTTTTACTTTTTAACACTTACTACTTTTTCACACTCTTTATTTTACGTACAATATTTTCCCATCCCCGTATTTTCTCCTTCCCACATAGTGCACATCGGTATCTATAATACTGGATCAACCGGAATTATCCACACGGGACAGCTTACGCTTTCTTTTAATCATTACCCAGCGTACAGTGTCAAGGTGGGAACTTGGTCCGATCATCAATTCTGTTTTCCAATCTCTTTTGGTGGTGAAACTCGCACATTGAGCACATCCAGCAATGAGCAAGAAATCAACAATATATTCACTTCTTTCAGAAGACAACACCCCAAATGAGACACCGGTGCAATCACGGTCTATTTCTGCTTCCCCACGTAGCTCAGCAAGCTTTTTTGACCCTGTAAAAAGCGTTTCAAGTGCAAATGAAGGTGGAAAGCGACGTGCAAAACTGTCATTGAGCGAAATAATGAATAGCAGCACGAATGATGGTGCAAGAAGTCCAAGTAAGGAGGCTGGTGTTGCGTCTGGAGTGATCAGAAATTTCAGTACTGCAAGTGATGCTGCCGCAAGTGGTGGTAACACTGATAACAAGATCATACTGGGAGGACAAGTGTTGAATGAGCCAAAAAGTGCCAGCAGTGAAAGTAAGACCGGTAAAGATGGCAAGAGTAGTACTCCGTCGATAAAGGTGACGCGGAATCCAAAGAGCCCGCGTAAAGTACGCAAGATAATGCCTATGATCAAGAAAAACGGGACAGGCAAGCTCACATTGGGAGCTAATGGAATCGGCACATCGGGAAGCCTAATTAGGCAAGGATCCGGGATGGAAGGGTCAGAAACGGATATTCCAGATGGTGAATCTGGGGAGGGGGCCGGCCAGAAGGATCCACAGCTACCAATAATAAGCATTGATGTGCCTGTGGCACCACCTGGCGTGAAAACTACCGACCAACAGATCACATACAATGTGGCCAGTCTGTGTGAGGATAAATATGGATTCAATGCACTGAACTCGAACAGCAGGCTTCCTGTGGACCTTGACGATGATCTGGATGATGAAATGGATGAGGATGATGATGATGTGGCCAATAACAGTGCAGTAAGTGGGCATAATGATGCAGTAAGCGGATCTTTGGCAGGTGTGGGAGTGGTGAATGCAGATGAAGAGCATGATGATGCAGCAGACATTGTGAATCGGCTACATCTTAAATTCACGCCTGAAATGACAGATGAGGAAAAAGAGGAGATGGTTTTAAAGGAGTTGCACAGAAGGCGGATGGAAGACAACAAGCGTATTGGCAAGTATGACATTGATGATCCGTTTATTGATGATGAGGAGCTTCAGTTTGAGGAGCAGACTAAAAATAACAAGGGCGGCTTTTTTGTTTATCATGGGGAGTGGACAGACTCAGATCAGACGAATAACAGAAGAAGAGGCGGAAATTCGTCAAAGCGGAGATCGCAAACGTCAAGAAATGCGAAAAGAAGGAGAACTTCACCTAGTTCGAGAAGCCATACGCAGAGAGGCCATGCTGGACATAGCCAATCGAGTCGGCATTCGAGTCACGGGCATTCTTCGAATCACAGCTCGAGATCTCACTCTGTAGCAGCTGCAAAAACTCAGGGTACGGTGAAAATTGCGCCAAAAGTCGTTCCTCAGTATCACTCATCAAAATCAAAGCCTCACAATTCGACAAAGACTAATGAACCAAAAGCAATTGTCGTTGGGACGAAGAAGCCAGTTATTGCATCTTCGTCTACCAGCAACAACAAAATCATCATAGGCTCGTTTCCGATTGGCCCATAAGCGGTAAGAAGATATATAAGGGTATATATCAATGCACATGTAAGCATATGATTTCATGTTCATATAATGAAATATACAACATGACTGTATATTCTGGTGTGCTGCTTCTCCTATATAGGCATACATGTGGCTGTATTTTCTGCTATTTGTATATTTTATGTACGATGAAATAAGCATTATAGATGGCATAGGCATTGCATTTTTAGATACATTAAGTTACACTACAACTATATTAAGCTACATTTCTACATACATTACAGCTACACTGTAACTACATTCCAACCACATTCCAACCACATTAAGCTACATCAGTTGCACACTTACATGCATTTTTTATATCATGCAAACTCCAAAACTGTATTATGTCTCCCATAAGTATGGCTCGCGCACTAATATACGTTCTAAATAACCCGGTATAATGTATTTACATATCCTCCCTCTTCCCCACACAAGTATAATCTATAATCAATCCACATAACTCGTCACAACTTCGGTCTCAACATTGGTGCTCTTTTGGGTCACATGAACTGTTGTTGTTGGCTGTGTCCAGTTTGAATTGCAAGTATTGTAGATTGTGAAAATTTCGCCGCTCTCTGTATCGTAAGTAGTTGCTGGATAACATGTCTTAGATGTGGATGTTGAGAATAGTGTCTTTTCAACTTCACTCAAAAATGTTACAACGGTAACTGATGAAGAGTCCGCGGACATGACTGCAGTTGCCAATGTGCAAAATGCTGCTATTATCGTGGAATATTTCATCTTTGACTAACGTAATTGAACTTTAAGGAATGAAGTATGGCTTGAAGTTTCAACCTGCAAATGATCAAACTACCATCTCTTCTTTTCCGAGCATTACATGTAGAACTAATTTATCGTTTTGTCCTCACTTTATATGTTTTCGTTCTCCATAATGCGCTTTCTACTCTGCATCTTAAAAACTTCTTACATACTGTACAATCGATGTTTGGCACATCGTTCGAATTGCCTAATTCGGAATACTCAAGAAGCTCAACATACTCAGCGCTAAATTTTTTATTATCAGCCTGATTCTTTGTTACATGAAGCTTTTATAAAACAATGCCGGGAGATGGTTAAAGAACTTTACTTGGAAAATCTTGATTCCTTGTATGTTTCACCCGAAACCTTCTGTATTAACCTTCCTCAATAGTATGGAACAAGACCTAAATGGTTCTTTCAAGGCGGTGCAGTGCCATTTTGTAACGCTTAATTTTTGAGGAATTGAATTTCTTTTCTTTGAGTTATACTTTGGCCAGATTCCTGATATGGTGCGTGATCTGTTATACTGGATTGGCTGCATTTGGATGGGGAGTATATGTTGCTAATTGATATGTTCATATATACCATGCATGTTTGTATACACTTTTGGTGTACAGATGTTGTAAGGATAGAGAAAATTTTTCTTGTTGGTGTTTCTTTCTACATGAGGAAACTTGAGTGAAACCCGAAAACAGGGAGTACCAGGAAGGAAACAGGCAAGAGTTGAAAGAAGGATAAACCTTTCGAACATAGCAATTTTCGAATTAAAAAAGGCGAGCACTAATTAGTTTGATTTGTTATTTCCAGATTTGGGATTGATTTGTGTTGAGTTCTGGGACTATGGGAGATGGGGCGAGAAATTTTAGAGTGAGAAGAGAGGAAAGAGAGAAAAGCCAATTATTAGGCAATCAGCGTAATCTCAGCATACAGAAAGAAAGAAAGAAAAAAAAAAAAAAAAAAAAGGTGGAATTTTTTTTTTTGAGTGTACAGTTGCGCTCACATAGGCAATGGCACATACCCAAGAAACGCCAGGAGAGCTTTTGTGAGAGTTAAAACAGATTGGTATACAGTAAGAAGCAAAAAAGTGTGCTCAAGTGGATAAATCTGGCATTACAGAGTACTTCAAGGAGAGTTTCAAGGGCCGGAACAATCTTGATATTGAAAATATACAGACCATAACAAAACGGCTCTCAGAACAAACATGGCTTCGAATTACATTGCCGGTCAAGATGTTCACTTTGACTACGTTCCAGAGGTTCAGGCAGAGGGCAATTCGGGCAGGAAACGCAGTAGTAAAGCCCGGCGTGGCAAAAACGTGAAAATGCAGGCGAAACTTAACCGTCCTGGGGATGATTATCCAACGTCTAGGGTGATTAGACAAGATGCAAATGGAAATGTGATTGTGTCGGAGTTGTCCGATGATTCGGCAACGGAGAGCGGTGAGAAGTCCCGGCACATGCACTGCTGCCGATGTGGACGGTGCCTGACGGATTCCGAGTACGAAGAGGAGGAAGAAGAGGTGGAAAATGGAGGTGAGCGTAATAATGAGGAAGGTGGGAGTGAAAAAATCGCCGAATACGAGTACGAGTACGATGATGATGACGAAGGAGTGGATAATAATGAGTATGAGGATGAGTACGAGGAGGAGAGGCGATCTGGGCACGGATACAGGAATCAGCAGGGCAAAATACACGAAGATTTTGATGATAATCACGGCCATAGTCAAAGTTGCCATCACAAACATCACCAGCGACATCTGGACGAGAACGAATACAACGATCCGGGAGAAGAGTACTCGGAAAACGAGTTCATTCCGGGAAGCAGCGAGGAGGGGGAGTATGAGGATGAAGATGACGTTGATGATGAAGATGACTACATGGGATTTGAGGGGGAGACAGATGACGATTATGAAGAAAACGAGGGTAATTATCACTACCGGAGCCACGAACGGGTCCATGGGTCGAGCCGGCAGTCGTTGAACACAAAACGGTACTTGGAGATATCCGTGAACCGCCAAAGAATGCTCATTGCTAGGTGTCTACTGCATCCTCGTGTGGGAAACTATCTTTGGCGTGTGAACATGTCAACAGAGGATAAACTAGGAATGCGGCAGTTCTGGATGGAGGCCAGCGAGCAGAAGAAGCGCGAGATAGCCTCTGTGACGACCGAGGATGTGATGAGGGTGGCTAGAAACGAGCATGACTTCAATTGCAACTGTCGTATGTGCGGAAACAGGAGGGTAATCCTGGAAAGAGAGTTGCTGAAGCTCTATAGCCGGCACCGCCAGCTGTGTGGGCTGGATGCGGGCTCTTTGGACTCGTACCAGGTGAATTATAGACTTGTGAACGCGTTTTTGGGTGTGCCTGAGAAGCGTAAGGCCGATAAAGAGAGCGAAAATACACCAGACAGCGTTTCTAAAGCGGACGGAAAGGATTCGTTTGGCGAAGTTATGTCTGTTGCTGAGGACCTTCTCCGGAACCAGGGGGAGAAATTCATCAACACGGTTGAGCAGTTTGACCAAGAGCATTGTTATACAAAGCTCTTCCAGCAAAAAACTGCAGAACATGCTCGCAACTTGTTCAAGTCATTCATGAAGGTGAAGATGGACAAACGGAAGCATATGTGGAAAGAGGGTCTTGAAAAGGGCAATAGTGGTAAGGCCAGAAGGGCTGGAAGGCAGCAAAAAGGTGAAATACTGCCGAATGAGGGGGAAGAGCCTGGAGATTACTATGAGGATCAGATGGAGGATGAGGAGAATGGCAATGAGAGAGAAGGAGAGGAAGGAGGTGACAATGGAGAAGGGGAAAGAGAAAGAGAAGAAGGAGATGATAATATTGACGATATTGATGATATCGATGACATTGACGACATCGATAATATTGACGATATTGACGATATTGACGTGGATGATGAGCATTTCGACCAAAATGCAGTCGAAGGGGAGAAAGAAGATAATTGTGATAGAGCCAACAGTAATGAATGTGTGGATAACGAAAAAGAAGATGGCAGCCAGGCGGTTGACCCGCGGCTAATACGCAGAATGGAGAAGTTGGAGAGGAGACTCGTTGAAATCACAAATATGCTACAGTTGATGACAGCGAAGCTTCTTGTGAGTCGATTGATAGTGGCGTACAAGTACAAAGTGGCGGAGGATAACAGAAACGAGCTTTTGCAGGAGCTAGAAGATGAGGAAAAGCGGAAGAAGGAGAAGGAAGAGAAGGAAAGAAAGCGGAAGGAGAAGCAAAAGGAGAAAAAGAGGCTTCAGCAGCAGGCGAGGGAGCAGGAGAAGAAACGTCGGGAGGCTGAAAAGCTGGAAAAGGAGAAAAAGGAGAGAGAGGAGCAGATCAGAAAGGCTGAGGAGGGCCGGAAGAGGAAAGAGGCTGAGCGGAAGAAAAAGCGGGAGGAGGAGATGGTGAGAAAGAAGAAGGAGAAGGAAAAGAAGGAGAAGGAGAGAAAGAAGCGCGAGGAGAAGAAGAAACGGGTTGAGGAAGCAAAGAAGAAGAAGCTTGAGGAGCAGAGGAAGCTCGAGGAGAAAAAGAGGCAGGAGGAGGAGCAGAGAAAGCTCGATGAGAAGAAAAAGCAGCAAGAACTGCAGAGAAAGAGGGACGAGGAGGCCAAGAAGATGGAGGCAGAAAATGAGAGAGTGAGAAGAGAAAGGGAGAGGCATAGGCTGCAGAAAATGAAGAAGGACACGCAGAAAGATAAGCAGACGACAATCCAGGGCGATACAAACAATGTTGCGCGAAAGTCACCAGCCAACATGCCGGCAAATGCAGCAACTGAGCACATCCCTGCACCGCCTGCAGCATTTGGATCAGTTCAAGCTGCAGCAGGTGTGAGTGCACTGTCCGGCAATGCAAGCTCGTTTGGCAGCATTGGGGCAATGGGGAATTCGGCAGGCTGGAATTTGCCAAGTGCGAAATTGTCCGGTTCGCCGTTTGCAATGCATTCGAATGGGTCTTTTTCCGCCGACCCGCTTTCGAGAAACCCGCTCCTGAGCAGCAGTATGACAGCATCACGGGCAGGCAGTGTGGATATACTTTCGCAGTATCTGGCATCAGCTACACTTGGGGATGTTGTTGGAGACAGTAAGTATCTAAAGACGGCCATTCCGTCCACAAATCCGCTTCTCAACACATCGTTTTTCGGCGGAGCTGCCACCGGAAACGGCAGAGCGGACATTTGGGGAAGCACTGCGCCGAATTCCGGCATCAGTTCATCCAGAAAAAGCTCCATTTGGGGAAACAGCAACCCACAGTTGGCAAATTCAAACAAGACTCTCGGCTCAGCGGCTGGCACGCCTGCTGACAGCCTCAAGTTCTCTGGATTGTCCTCCAACATTCTTGGATCGGGAACCCTGATGCCCAACTGGTCTTCTGCCAATAAACCATCCATGAATAACGGTCTGGACTCTCCACTGGTGCCGCAACCGCTGCTCACTGGCCCAAAAATGGGCGTGCATGATGCCCAGAGGATCCAGTTGGAAATCCTAAAGGCAGCACCGAACTTGCCGACGGAGAAAAACGGATTCTACTCGATCCCGCTCCTGTATCATTACTCGAAGTCGCTGCTCTCGTCACTCCTTCCCAACTTGAGCTTCGACCAGTTTATAGACGCTTTGAGCGTTCCCTTAAACACAGTTGTCGGTGCGTCTTTCCAGGTTGCAAAAGACGACCTGGGCAACTTCAGCTTTGTGAAATTGATTCCGAACAGCCCTGCTGGTCTCGACAAGCATGCCCAGCAGCTTGGGATGCTTCCTCCTGGCCTGGATGGACGCTCCTCGCTTTCCCATACGGGCAATATGAGTGTTGGGGCCAGTGTGAGTCCAAATGGTGCCTTAAACAAGCCTCTTGGCTTTGGAGCACCCGCTTTTGCAGATTCCAGCATGCCACAGAGCATGACTTTCTCCAACGCGTGGTCCTCAGGCCTAAATTAACCTCGCATGAGCTGCTTGCTCGCTTGTTCTGTATACTTGCACACTTCATATCATCAATGGTAGTATTCCGTATGCTATTTCGTAATCAACCGCTCTTCCTGCTCGTAGACCGCTTGTATCTGGTCACACACATCCCTGAGTAGCTGCGCGATCTGTATCCTATGCGAGTTCGGCACTCCCTTGACCCTGGGATCGAATCTGTCCCCACATAACTCTTTCTTTTGCTCAAAGCACCTTTGAACTTCCTCCAACCGTTGCACTTCCCGATATATCTGCAACATGCCGGATGGGTGACTCTGCTTGTGGGTGTAGATACTGGTTGCACTAAGTATGCTGCTTTCGGAAGACATGCTGTCCTCAATTGTAAGATTGATTCCTGATGTGTCAGTTGTGGGATTGATTTCTGACGCCTCAGTTGTTTCCCATATCTCTTTCTTAACACTCACGTTTGCACGCACTCCTTGGCCTGAGTGCGGACTCGAGGTAATTACTTCATTTTCAACATGTGCTTTTTTCTTCATGGTAATATTATCGCTTCTATGGGAGTCTTCCACGTCTATTGCGATATGCCTTCTTTTGGATGGTATTTTAGTGGGTTTTCTTTTAGCCCCAGGGACTTTCTTCAGTGCTCTTTTTCCTTTTCTTCTTTGTGCCCTCTTCCTCATTGATGGATTTCAAATGCACCCGAATTTTGCACAAATTGGAAAAAGGGATTGAAAAGACTCTAAATAATTTTACAAAGAATGAACGTGTGGATGAAGAAAGGGAGTAGTAAGGAAAAAGTGGAAAAAGACCTAAATTTATACCAACGGTGAAAAAAGGCACAATTCGTACCAACCACGAAAAGGGATTTCGTAGATTTATCCAGGTGCTTCTACGCTACCCTACATATTCTCGCGGACACGTAAAAAAAATACTTGTTATATTCAAAATATTTCAGATAAGATAAGATGAGACAAAGAAGTAAGCAATAAAGAACAACTAGAAAGATAGAAGGAAACAAAGAAAAGCCAACATCTTTCCAAGGAGTGACACAGATGGAGCCAGTCTGAAAAAATCCCCCACCGTATTAATAATAATAAAAGAACAGAAACAACAAAAAAGTATAAAACGCAGACTTAAAAAAAAAGCATTGCGTGACCCCCAAGTCATCACTGATGCCAAAACCAGCATAGCTGAAGCCCGGTGAGCCTCTAGCAGGAAGATATTGAATGATCAGGATGCAAATTGTATGGAAAGAAGGAAACGCAAGGCAGATACAGCGCAGAAACAAAGAGAGAGAACTGCGGCTCTTTTTCCTGCGTGATTGCCGAATAAAGCAACCACGTCAAAGAAGAGCAAACAAAAAGCTTAGAGAAGAAGAGACCGCGAGAGGGAAAAAAGAAACCCCAGAATCTCGTCCTAATTTAAACCGGAACACAAGGATAAAAAGAGAGAAAGCATGACAGAACACGCAATCAGTTGTAGAGAACGAACTTGGCCTTACCGTTGGTAACGGCAACGGTACAACCGTCGGAACCATCACCGTTGTAGCTGCCATTCTCATACACGCAGTCACCCTGGACGTCACCGCCGTCGGAGACGATTTTGACGTTGAAGTTGGCGGCATCCAAATTGTTTGGATTTGGAATCAAGGACAAGTATGAGATGCCACCGGTTGCACCTGCACCGAAGTTCAAAGGAGCCCAGTTACCGACACCGGAGCCCGAAGTACCCCATATGCAGCCATCCTCGTAAGAAACACCAGCGTTGTTGACGTAGTACTGGGCCGAGGTCTTCTTTCCCTGCCACTTGTAGTAAGTGTCCTCGTCAACGACAGTGAGAATGTTGCTGGATCCGGCATCGACAACGGTTGGAATAACCATGTTTTCGGTACCAGGGTAGTCTGTTCTGCAGATTGCGACGGAGTCAGAGAGCTCAGACACGACAACAGCACTGTCTTCACCCCACTCACAGAGGTGAGTGGTGTCGGTGTTGGTTCTGTAGAGGTAGCCGTTCTTGCAGTACAAACCTCCAACAGAAACACCGTTTGATGGCTGGTCGGAAGGCCACTGAGTCTTCGACATACCGGGTTGGCAAGCGTACGAGCAGTAAGTGCCGTCTTCGCAGCTTCCACCGGTAGAAGTATCGTCATGATACAAACCGGACCAGCCGCCGAATCCAAGCCAGTCCAAGGCAATGACACCGTTTCCGGATGGGAAATCGGAGCATGCGATGGTACCATCCTGGAAGTCGTCGGATGGGTCCTCGAAGGCACTCAAGTCACCGCTGATTCCACCTTCAGACGAAGAAGAGGTCGACGAAGTGGACGATGATGACGATGGGGCGGCAGACGAGGCTGATGATGATGAAGCGACGTAAGATGAGGCTTCAGTGGTGGTGGCTGGGGCGGAATATGATGATTCGGAAGATTCCTCAGCCTCCGAAGATGGGGCAGGAGCCTCTGAGTACGAGGAGGCGGCGGAAGTTGGCGTTGAAACAATCTCAACGGTTGGAGTAACCGTATTTCCGTCTCCGTCAACTGTCACCGTCACATAAACGTAGTCGTATGCAACGGCTCTCTTGTGTTGGTGGTGCTTGTGGTAGCTTTTTTCCACCGTAGTGCAGTCATCTGAGGCTGCAGCCTTGGCAACGGCTTCGGCATTTGCCATTGGTGCTGCTGCACATGATGCGGCCAGGCACGAGGCGATAGCGGCAAAAATTTGGGTTGTCAACATTGTATCTGTGTATATTATAATTAGTGTTAGAATGTATGCTTTGCGAGGGTAGATTTTGCGAGTTTGGTTCTAGTCCGATGCTTTGGATGGGTTGTTTTGATAGAATGGTGGTTTTTGCTTGCTTGTTTATTCAGTTTGGCTTTACTTGCTTTCAGTGCACTTTCTGCTTAAAGGAGTGAATGCAGTTGGTTGTTCTGAACGTGCACAGTGGCTTTGTGATGATGTAAGTATAAAAATGAACGAGTTCTCAGACCTTCAAGTATCCACTAAAGTGAATAAAGCTTAACAAGAAACACCAAGAGCAATCACGACCAAAAAAATTAAAAAACAGCGTAGAGTGAAGAAATTTGGAAAAGAAGAAAAATAAAAACGTAAATAGCTATTATTAGAATGGAAATAAAGCCAGAACCTAAAAGGAAAAAAAAAAGCTGACACACCCTGATCCCCGGCTTTATCCCGCATCCCAAACACGTAAGCGCTCAATTACCAAAATGCACATCCCGCTCCACGACCCCTTTGCTTATTGATCCCAGTGTCTGAAAAACAATAAACAAATGAGAAAGCTATTCGCGGTCTGCGAGAATAAATGTGAGATCAAAAAAATTTTCTTAAAATTTCTCTCAGCTGGAATTCCAAATTTGGAAGCCGCCGCGTTTCAGCCTCCTCGCATTATTTTCCCACCTTTAGTTTCATTGGCATCACTTTTTTTCTCCCTCGTTTTTCCCAACCGCCCCTATAACGGGCATTACTTACCGTGCAAGCTGTTTCGCGCTATCAAAAAAAAAATTAATGTATGATTTGAGTATCGCGAGAAGCCACTCGCCTAAATTGGGACACGAATAAGATGGCTTGGTTTCAAACGGAACATGGAACAGGGCCATCGTGAGAAATTACCAAATTCATAACGTCTCATCTAAGAGACGTATATGTTCATGTATGAATTTGTATTTGTGTCCTTTATCAAGCTTCATCGTGCCCTAATCCCACAAAGATGGATTGCAATCAGTCCTAACTCTAAAAGTCATCATGTTCAAAAGCAGATCGTCAGACCTGCCTTCTCTACTAAGACTCAAGAAGCTTCCTGTGTAATCTCTTTGTGCAAAAAGCAACACATTTTGGCCCTAGCGATATCTCATCTCATGCATTTCCCTTATGCCTATACTGTTTGTGTTTTGGGTGAAACCAGCCTTGATGATAATCAACGAAGTCGAAAAAAGTGGTGTCAAATGCCGGTGAAATCAAAAAATACGGCCGTGGACATGTTGAAGACTCAAACTGACAGCCTTTTAAAATCAAAATGGAAAAAAAAGCTCTTAACTACAGGGTGTATTCTTGTCTCCTCGTTCATTTCATACTTATCTTATAACCATGTAATATCAAGTGTAGCCATACTGAGGTTGTAACTGTGTGTTGATCTTTGGACTGTGGTGATTTCTCAAATGTGTGTGGCCCATGCGAAGACCTTATCTCGAAATGATATCATGTATTATATAGCTCTGTTGATAAGGTTAAAAAAAGCGCATCTGGAAATATAAGAACCAAAACTCCATATGTAAAAAGTGTAATACGTACCTTAAAGTTAAACGCTGTTGATAGGTATCTCAAATATAAGCTTTCTCTTGAAATTTTCTCCTTACTGGAATTCGATTTGTTTAAGGAAAGTAATTAGTTGGAAGGGCACAAAAAAAATGAAAGTTGGCTTTGCAAGTTTTTGACTAGATCAAAGGAGTGACTAGAGGTGAGTTATTCAAAGCTTGTTATGTTTAAAGTAGGAGTTTAAAAGATAAAACTAGTATATCCGAAGAAAAAGGGTAGTGATAACAAGGTTAGAAATTTTGTGCCTTTCGAATGTGCGAAGCTTCTGAGCTAATTTTACCTACTCTAATTTTTTTGTTTTTTTGTTACTCAACTTTCTTCGCAGTTTGTTTATTATTATTATGGTGCCGCATTTTTTAGAAGCCGTAATTGGTCACCGATAGATAATAAGAAGAAGAAAAAATTTTGAAAAGGAAATCCAAAAAGATCTCCCACTCATGTGCAAGGTTTTTTGGCGTTCCCAAAAATGTATTACCTAAGCGTGTACAACCAAAAAAAAAAAAAAAAAAATTATCTGTACTTGCATCCCTTTTGTTTCATGATTCTGATGCACCCGATTTCCTCCGTAAATCCATCAGTGACGCCGGAAAAACTTTTTACCTTCGGGAAGTCGGCGTCATGCACTATTACATAATCGCCAAGAAAGCAGAGAAGTCAATCTTGATTAATTTTAGGCCGCAAGGGTTGGTACTAGTGCTAACGCTTACCTAAATTGTTTCTTTCTATGATTCCCAAGCTTCTTTGGAGATTGTTTTTCTTCTGGAACAGAAATCTCCACTTTGATATTTGTTCAATTTTGCTGATTCCATGTTCACCAATAAAATTGTAGTAAAATGAACATTTCTAAAAAGAAGGGCAGCCAAATTTTGTAGCTCTAATGATGTTTCCCCGTAAATTTACAGCACTTTGTGAGCAACTACAAAATTTTGGTGGGGATACGCCGTCGCAAGTAAAGTTAAAAAAGGTAAAAAAGTTTACATGGAAAAAGTGATTGGAATATAAACATATACAGTGAGCTAAGTTTCGGGTGCTAAATACGGCCCTTTAAATAAAAAGATGAGATTAAACAAATGAAGAAATAAAAGATGTGGGGTAAATGAGTTGGCGTGTAGGTTAAGGGCGGTACAATACACACATGAAATGGATTATCCGGGCCAAACTAATATATGTGAAATAATGTAGTTCGTCGAAATAGGGTTATAAGCCTCCACAAAAAGTTGAATGCTGATTGCATGTTATTGTACTCCCGGAATTTCGTGGATTGGCTGTACAGAGCTATGTGTTGCGGATGCATATTTGGGCAACAGGTTTTGTGTGCTTTATCCGGGATTATCCGCTTTGTGTGCCAAACGCCATTTCTGCAGTGTGAAAAGTCGAGCGGTATCGTGAATGTGTGTAAACGATTATTTTGGCCGTAGTATGAGTAGCACGGTTTTGACAAAGTGGCAGAGCCAAAATCAAAAAAAAGAGAGAGAACGCAGTATTTTGCCAAGTGAAAGATTGAATTTCAAGATATACCAAAGTTCGTTTCAGAAGGCATAAGACTCTCCACCCCCGCATTGCAACATATAATCGTGGGATGCTTAAGTTTGTCAAAGCGCTTTCATTCTTTGTGCATCCCGGAGTTTCTTGTTAACGAAAAAATTCAATTGTTTGGCATCTGTGCGCCATTCGTGGTCCTCAGCTATCTTCGGAAAAACTCTGATTTGCAACACCTTAGACTCGATTGCTTCCTATTGTAGTTTTTTTTTCGACGTCACCCAACATCCAATGGTTAGCGAAGTAATGGGCTGCCTCAGGATTTTGTTCATGACTTTGTACTTGGCGCTAACCAGACGATGTGATGTTTGTAAGTGTTGATTTGGGCCTGCTGGCAGTGAAATGAGCAGCAGCTTATTTTGGTGCTGGGCGTGCGTGCCTGGTTTCGGCAAGGGTGGAAATCGGCGCGACGACCGACGGCCACGAAATTAAAATTACCTAATACTCGCACACCCTGTGCAATAATATTTCGCGACCTTTTTTTCCCTCCACCATTCCCATTCAATTTCTAAATTACAATTTTTTTTTGTTTCTTACTCCCCCTTCCCTCATACCTCGTTGCATTAAAACCTCACCTCATAGAAATAGCAGATTTTCAACATTTTCCGGGCGTTTGCAAGGATATTGGCTATTATTTCAAAAGAGCCTGCTTGTATAGATTTTCAGGAATCATTAGGTACATTTGTGGCGAAAATAGTGGGCACAAAGAGCGGATAACAGACTCATTCTGGCATTTCTCTCAGCGTATTATAATTGTCCTCGTTAATAATATTATTGTCACATTTTTTTTTTGAGGGGGTTAATTTTTACCCCATACTTTTTTTCTCAGACTTCTTCTGTCTTGAGTTTCTTTTCCTCCTTAAGTGGACACAGATTCGTATTGCAGTATCAATTTGTTCACGGCATCATTGAGAAATTGCCGTTGTTGCATTTAAGCTGAGAACATTATTAGCAGGTTGCAATCGATAGGTTGTTGAAATCAGATTGAGCAGCGATAGTTGATACTGAAAGAGATTGTCGCAGCACTAATTGGACCTAACAAAAGCGAGGGGCAAATAGAACAGAGGAATATTGAGGTGAATAACGGGCAAAGTATAGAAAACAGATACAGAGAGTGAGGAGGCCTACAAGCCAGAGTTAAAGCAGGATATTGGAATAGGATAAAGCCGGATATAGGAAAGAGGATAAAGCAGAGATACAGGAAATAGGAAATAAGAGCAGAATAGGGAGACAAAGCAGTATCAGGCATTCAGAGAGTATTCAGAAAGGAACTGATAAGCTAGGTGAGCTAAGTGAGCTAAGTGAGCCAAGTAAGCTAAGTAAGCTAAGCGATAAAGCTGCATATAAACATCACATAATCATAAGCAACCTCAACGCAAGCCATAAACAAAGTCAAGGCAAACTTTTAAGCCCTAAGCAACTTCTAGGATAAAACACAATTACAACATGTCGAAGGAAGTGTTCAACGAAGGACCAACGACCTCTCAGCATGTGGAGGCAGACGATGAGGACTTCTTCAAAAAAACAACCTTCAAACTCAAGCGGACTCGGTCAATGGGGCTCTTGGATGACTTCATAAGCCAAGCCCACGGTCTGGACGATGGCGGCGAGGAGGCCGTGGCGACTCCAAGTGCCGCAAATGCGAAAAAAATCACGTCACGAGACTTTGTGTCGAGTGCAACGCTCCAAAGGCTCAATCTCGGGGCATCTGGCGGTGCAAACGAGGCAAATTCACCATACACGGCAGACGAGTTGGACCACGTGCCCAGTTTCTACCGGGAGGTGATCCCATCACACAAAAAGAGCCTTCATGGAGCGGCTGAAACCGCAAATGGGTCTGCACTCGTACCTAAACACGAGCAAAAGAGGCAGGAGCTTCGCAGCAAGCAGGAGGAGCGAATACGGCAGCATCACCTGGACCAGATCACCAGTCACGTGCTCCACGACGACACCGACGTCGAGGACCGCCCAAAACAGCATGTGGACTACTTGTCTCACAAGTGGCGGGCGGCAGACGAAGTTTTGAAGTGCTGGCGGTACGTCGTGATGAAAAAGCACGATTTTGCCGATGCTGCACGTCTTGAAAATGCCTCCTGGAGGACTTGGGCACAAACACGAAATCACCTCAAGACCATTTCACCCGAGGAGCTCAACTGGAGCAAAGATGCAGACGTGACGTGGCTTTATGGGCCTGCATTTTGGGACGAGACGTCACGCAGCCGGCTGCATTCTGCGTCTGGGTCGCGGGTCGACGTGCATGCTGCTGCAGGTGGTGATGACGTGCATGTGAGTGGAGTTGCGGTAGGTGCGTCATCTGCGGGGGCCAGGCGCGCACAGCACGGGGGCGCCGGCAATTTCAGTGCAGCGGTCGCAAACAACAATGGCACACCTCGTGCGCAAGGGGAATCCGCATCCGCAGCCGCCCGCGCACCCACGCCCGCATCTCCGCATCCCGCCGACCAGCATCCAGAGCACCTCAAGTCCATCTTGAAAAGACGCTCAAACGTCGAAAATCTTATCGGTGATGGTTCCTACAGCCGGCTTCAGTCTCTTTTAGAGGAGCGCGAGCACAAGTTCAAGGGCAGTCCGGTTCTCGAGCCTGGGTCGGCGCAGCTGGCGGCAAATCTGCCGAGTACGCCGTCACCGCTGGCGTTAGACGGTGCGCCGAACGCCGGTGGGTCGGGTGCGCGTTTGCGCAGGTCGGCGGGCGCAAGGCTCCTTGCGGGCCCCCAGAAGTCGTCCCTCAAAAAGCACAAGCCAAACAAAAACCTGCTGGCATCCCTGGCCAAAAAGCAGCAGAGGCACATCCGCTTCAACTCGAAAGTTGAGCAATGCATTGCCGTCGACAGGCCTGCGGTTAGCGCAGGGTTCCAGAATGAAGACCCAGACGTGTCTCTGGTGCCTGCAGACAGTCCCACCGACTTTCCTTATACGGAAGAAACAGAGCAGTCCTTCAATGAGTATTACGATGGCGACGATTCGTCGTCCTCCAGCAGCAGCGGGTACTCGTCGTCGTCGTCGGCGATGGAGGACGATCGACCCGTCGGCACGTCGGCAAACTACGATGATGAGAGTGACGGGTTTGTGTTCAAAGCTGCATCTTCTAACTTGGAGCCGGACAAGGCCGGACAGAAGTTTGTGTCGATTGCACCGCTTCCGGCCACCACGTTGAAGACGGACTCTGATGACGAGAATCTGGAGAAAAGATCACTGTACACAGTTTCGCACAACACGCGGACAAACCGTGGATACGAGTACTACTACGATTACAACACGGTGTACAGCAACAGCTCGAACCCGATATATCCGGTGGTTTCGGGCAGCAACGATGACGTGCAGATGGTGGACGTGCCGCCGGAAGTGCTTGGTCTTGGCGAAGCTGACGCACAGGTGCCTGCGCCGGTGGTACCTCAGGTGCAGCCGCAACAGGCGCAACAGGCGCAATTTGTACAGCCAGCGCAACCTTCCGGCGCAACGGCGCCAGCGCACAGGCGCGACAGCGCCTCCTCGCAGGCCTCGCGCGGCACCTTCGTCTTCGGCTCCGACTCTGACTACAACTCGGACTCTGACTCCGAATCTGACTCCGACGCAAGCTACAGCTCCAGATCCAGCTCCGCCAGCCTTTCGGGCTCCGCCTCCGGTTCCAGTCTCAACTTAAACACAAATCTAGCCTCACAGTCGCACAATCAGTTGCAGTCCCAGTTCCAGGCACAGCCACACTTCCATTCTCCGATCGGCCCCAGCCACATGTCGCGGAAGTCCGCCTCTTCCTCCTCCCAACATAGTAACGGCAGTTTTGTTTTCAACTCGGACTCGGAAGACGACTCGGAGGACGCGTCGATCGACGCGGTCTCGAGTCCCCTGCAGACCGCTCCTTCCTTTGTGCCGAGCCTGCCCTCTTTTAGCGGTACCCGGACTCTGGCCGCCACCTCCAACGCCACCGCGGTTTCGTCCACTGCCCGTTACGGGAAAAAAAAGGACAGTTACGCGTCTCTCGCCTCTTTGGCGGCCAATAACTCGATCACCAGGGGCGACAAATAGTTTCAGCACCAGCCGGGCTTTCGTTTCTTGCATTGTGGCCTGTGCTTTTTTTTATTTTATTTGATTCGGTCTTTTCTTCGCATTTCCTACAAAATTTCCATCCATCTATTATTTTTGTGGTCTGCTGGTGCCTGCTGTGATCCCATTCCGTCAGAGTGGTTGCCCTTTTTATTTTTGAGATGTTGCTTTACTCTTTTTTTTTCTTGTATCTATTTTAACCTTTTCAACAATCCCTTTTTGTTTTTTATTTTTCTGTTTTCCCATGCCTGCTAGACCTTCTTTGTTTAACTTTTACGATACTCACAATATACATGGCTAATGATATACTAGATTGGTAGGTGATGAATTGAATTGCATCTGGGGATTCGTCCATGTATTCAGTAATGCATTATGGCTGATGGTGGTAACGATTAATTTATGAATGAGATCGTAACCATTATAGGTAATTATTGTGATTTTTGTGATTATTGTGATTATTGTGATTACTATAATTTTTGTAATTATCGTAATTATCGTAATTATCGTAATTATCGTAATTATCGTAATTATCGTAATTATTGTGATTATTGTAATTATCGTAATTATCGTAATTATT
>ERZ746981.364-NODE-364-length-18715-cov-176.271059_pt1 | contig 18715 bp, 15 predicted proteins | sample MGYA00374948_ERZ746981 | MGnify/ENA primary metagenome ERZ746981 (study PRJEB28757, sample SAMN06711160) | food metagenome | host: microorganism | place: China:Harbin | collected 2017-01-30 | study: EMG produced TPA metagenomics assembly of the Analysis of...
TGCTTCACGAACAGCGTATTCGCTTGATGGGGTAATGATCCATTTGTCCGTCTTCCGAAAGGAATGTGGCGTGTTCAGCTTGCGCCTGTGCCATCAGGAGATGATCAAAGGGATCACGATGATGCAGAGGCAAAGACATCAGGACCTGCAGGTGTTCAGGCTGTATTTGTAGTAGAGAGAAACCTTCCGCAGGAATGGCTGCCAGAATATCGTTCATAATGCTTTGCCGCATAAGGTTCTATCATCGTCTCTCTCCGCCGTCCCATAACTCGTTGAGAGCCAGACTGTCAGATACAAAAAAAGGGTATAAGGTCGTCTTTATATACTGGTATAAAAACCACCATCATGCGGCTTTTCTCTGAACAGCACCGTGCCCTTGGGGCCTTCCTGCGCGCCCGCCGCGATGCCCTTTCGCCCGGCGATGTCGACCTGCACCCATTGCCAGGAAGACGTCTGGCCAAGAACCGTCGGTCGTCATCACGAAGAAACCCTCGCTAAATATGTGGGAAATAATGTGGGATACTGAGGATTAATGAAAGATATAAGTTAATTCCTTTCAGTGGTTTATTTAGATATTAAGGCGGACTTCCCCTCCGCCAACTATATCCACTAAGTAGATGTTATAATTAATACTTTCTGGATTATGGGGATTTCAGCCCCAAACATAGCCCCAAATCACATATTTATGTTCGTAGCTGTTCGCTGCCGTCCGGGTGTCGGGTTTGGTAGGTTTTGTCTTGTACTCACGCTGCCCTCCCCTTATAATTTCCACCGCTGCGGCACCCATCCGGTTGGTGCAGGTCACGATGCCGCAGCAAGTCGTCCGGCAGATTGCAGTCGGAGTGCTCGTTGGTTGAACTCAAGAAGCCATCAGATAGCTGAGCAGTCGGTGAGCGGCGGGTGGAAGCCACGCGCCAGTTTCAGGTTCCAGATGCTGCGGCGGCGTGGATGGACACGCATTGAATTCAAATTGGAGAGTGCCGATTGCGCAGTCGGCGTCATGCCCATCCAGAGGCTACGATAGCTCTTTGGTCTCCCCGGCAGCCGGTATCAAGCCCGGCCCGTGGCAATCTGGCACAGAACGGCAGGGCCTTAACGGGCTCCTGCCGTTTCTATTTCCGGCACCCTCTCCGCAAACAGAACAGCCGGTGCTGCCAGCGCCGGATCACTGCCGATCACCTACAAAAGGCACAACCGGCGCACGTCCGACGCACTCTCCAGCAACCCAGGTATCAATCAGCGCCTGCACCATGTCCCGCAGCGCCTCACGGTCGGCAATTAACCGCGCGGCTTCCGTATGCCGGGTGGTGCGTTCAGCAGTCATCTTGCAGCCGGAGAAATTGCCATGATCGGTGCGGGAGATAGCACATTTTCCTTTATTCATGTGGACGATGCCGCGCAGGCGACAGTGGCGGCCTTAATGGCGCCGGCCGGCCTCTATAACGTTGTCGACAGCCAGCCAGTGCGACCGGTGGAATGGCTACCCGCCTATGCGGACTGGATCGGGTGTTCCTTGCCGCCCGGCCTCGACGAGGAAAAAGCCCGTGGCCAGATGGGCGTGGAAAGCGTGTATTACCAGAACAGCCTGACGGGTGCGGATAATCGGAAAGCTCGGGAAATACTGGGTCTTGATCCACGGCAGCTTCCCTGGCTGAAAGGGTAAATCCGGGCATCGGGCTGTCAGCCGTGACGCGCTCCTTCCCTCCGCGCACACCGTTATTGCCGGTGGCGGATAGGATGGAGGGGCGATCTATTCATGCCAGAAAAGTGGTGCGCGGCGTAACCGCTTCCAAGCAGGAGAAAGGGCGCGCAATGCCTGATGATGCCGCCTGTCGTTCCAGGAAGTAAATACACTGATAATCGGTGCAAGATTCGGGTGTGTTTTTCTTAAATCGAGAATAAGTGTTGACGCGACAACAGTATCATTATTTTTACCAAGCTGCTGCAGCAGTTCCTTGCAGTGCTTCATATATGTCTTGACCCGGTGGGCAGGATAAAGCGCTTCAAGATAGCTGGCTACATAACGTAATTTTTTGAGGGATTTACGCAGTGTATGCCGTTTCTTGGGTGAGAGATGGCTGATCCGTCGTCCGCGCCGCATGACCTTGCGTTGCAGATGATCGAGCACTGTGGGTGCCACATGGCCTAAAGAAATTTCCTTTCCCCCCTTCCCTTCCGGAAAAGACGCATCCTCGATCCAGAGACTGAGGGAAAGGAGCAGTGCAGTCAGGGCTGGTGCCTGCAGTTCGTGCCAGATTTTCTGGTAAGCAGCTGTTCTTTTTAGCTGGGCGGCATCAGCCAGCATGCGGACCCGGTCATCATTTTCATGCGCGGGAAAAGCGGCGGGCAATGTTTCCAGACAGAGTACATCCCAGTCACGTGCTTCCCCCAGTTCACGTCCAATGCGCTGCAATTCGGTCTGGAACAGTCTGAGGGCAGAACGATCCACATGCCTGTTTTCAACGATCTGAAGCACGGTGCGCAACTGCCGTATGGCCACGCGCATCTGGTGTACTCCTTCAGCGTCCCCTGCTTCAACGGCCGACTGGTTGTCGATCAATGTGTTCAGGCCAGAGCGGATCAGGATGCGGAAACCCTCAGCCAGGGTCATGTTTCCGGTCAGTGGAGGCTTGCGGCCCTGCACCGGGACGGTCTGCTTACCTGTAAAAAGACGGTACCCGCGCTCGGCCTTTGTCAGAACGCCCAGACGTAGGGGAGCGATCGCCTGCAATGCCATGGCCAGACCATAGACTGCCCTTACCGGGCCATCCTTGAGTTCAAGCTCGAGTTCCCTTACCGGATCGCGCGCATTGCCTGACTGGACATAACCTTCGTCAATGGCAGCCTCCACCATCGCGCCGTTGTATGGAAGTGTATGCGTGGTGCGCTCTATGTGCGAAACCCAGACCGGCGTCAGTCTGGTAGCCAGCGCCGTTATCAGTGCTCCGTACGGTGTATCCGACAGCACGTCCATATCGGGGCGATCGTGGCGGATGCGCCATTCCCATTCCCCGCGATGTATGGCCAGCTGGCCTTCTTCCCTATCGGTTTTCAGGGTCTGGATACGCAGGCTACCCGAACGTCTGATACGCAGGGACAGTCCTGCCTGTTTCAATTGCAGGTCCGGGGTATCGTAATAAGTCGTGATCAGGCGCTTTTTCTGGCTTCGCTCCATACTCATGGCGGCCAGATGGTGGCTGATTACTGTTTGTGCTTCAGGCTCGAAAAGTAGCTTCAGCTCGATTTCCTGTGGCGGGAGGAGATGGTTTTCAGACATTTCTCTTTCATACGATCCGTCACGAGACCGTTTCTCCCTGTTCGGGTTCTTGTTATGTGTACCGTAGGCAGCGGCCCGGGATTTTTTACTGGAACAATGCATGGGCATGGGCATGGTCGTGCGAGATGAAGTATTTCGAGGAAAATAAAGTTCAAAATATTTCAAATAATTATTCATATTTTTGTATGGTCGATGGCATGCCGGATTGCTGCCATGAAAATTCAGCCGTTTCCGCAATGGTGTCCGGACGGGAGCAAAGGCGGCCATCTGCACTACCGTCATTGCCGCCCGGCAGACCGCGCCGCAGATTCACGAAAACCGCCTGCTGGCCAGCGTGAAGCTGATTGCTGACCTTGGTGGGACGTGCCGCGACTGCCCGGCAGGAATGCCTTCCAGCGCGATGACCCGCTGGCGCCCTCCTTCCATGAAAAACATGCGCGGGAATAGGGAGGCAATGTGTGTTACCCATGATTCATCAAGTCATTTCATAACGCTGACGGTATTTTTATAGTCATATCTGTTCCTGACGGGAGGACGAAGCGATGACCGATGTATCAAGACGTGATTTCGTAACGGCAGTGGCCGTGTTTGCCGGTGTCACCGCCGCCATTGGGGCCGGTGCATGGCAGGCCCATGCCGCAGGGGGCGGGCACGGCTTCATGGCGGCATCGTCCGGTGGGCCGGATGGTCAGGATGGCCCCGGTCCCCACGGGCCTGCCAGACCCGGCCTTCAGGGTATCTGCGCGTTGTGCGAGGTAACCGGCGGGGGCGAGAAGGTTTACGGCATCGCAGTGGAATATGACGCCACGATCGACCCGGCCAGTCTGGCGCTTGATACCTACATCACGGCCGTTTTCCCCGCAGCCAGGGGCTTTTTTGCAGGCATGCCGCAGGAGCCGGACAAGAATGACACGACGGCAAAAGCAGGGCCGCGCCCTGTCGCGGCCATCTATACCAATGACGCCCCGGCGCTTCGCTCCGACCGCAAAAATGTTCCCGGCCGGTATGTCATTGCCGAGTTCGCCCATGACCCGGACCTCAGCGTACCCACCGCTGATAGCGACAGGGTTACGCTGACACAGGACAGGGGCGTCAGAACCACGGGCGGCGTGGTCTATGCCGCCAGCAAGACCGTATGGAGCAACACGGGGCATCACGGCAACCGGGTCGCGATCCGTGGGGTTGACGCGTGGGAGCAGAATCACTGGTGGTGGGACGATACGCGTTCCGCATGGCTGGAATACAGCATATACCTGCCGAAATCCTTTCTGGCCGAAGGCGGCGAAAACCGGGCCTATCCACTCGTTCTGGCCGTTACCCATTCCGGCACCAGCCCCGATGGTACCTGTGCCCAGACGCTGACCGAACAGTGTATTGCCAGTATCTGGAGCCTGCCCGAAGAACAGGACCGGCATGAATGCGTGGTCATTACCCCACGCTACGAGCGCACGACCATGAACGATTACTGGGAACATACATCGGACGTGGAGAATACCTACCGGCTGGTTGAATCCCTGCTTGGCAACACATGGAATTATGGCAACCCCAACCGGGCGGACCGACGTGACAAGGTCCTGAAGATCGACCCGAAACGGGTTTACTGCACCGGCTGGTCCATGGGGGCGATGACATCGCTGTGGCTGATGGCCAGGCATCCGGAAACCTTTGCCGCCGGGCTGATCATCGCGGGCCAGCAGCGGCCGGCCGATGTCGTACCCCTTGCCAGACAGAAGATCCTGATCATCACCGGGTCGGAAGACAACAAGGCCACGCCGTGGAATGAAAAATGCGTGCCGGTATGGGAAAAGGCCGGTGGCACCGTGGTGCGCCCGAAGGAACTGCTTGACCCAGCCCTCATCTTCCCGGTCGATCGCCAGCAGAAGCTGACGGATCAGGTCAACGGCTACCTTGCAAAAGACGCCAATGTCACGTTCCTGACATTTGATGGTATTGACCACATGGGCTCGGCGCGCAAGTTTTTCTACATCCGGGCCGCACGCGACTGGATGTTCAGGCAGTCAAAGGCATGAAGCTGGCCCGTGCGGCCTCTGGCGGGCCAATGGCGGTAAAAATATCGCCACCGGTCCCCGGCCGCATCTGGACCGTATCGTATCAGTCCTGCCCCGTAATATCCTGCAGGACATCAAAACCTTCAAAGACCGGAAGGCCGACCGTCAGGACCTTGCCCTGCCCTGCCTGGGCATGCGCCTGCCGGAACTGCTCCGACTGCGTCCATGCGCCAAACGCGGCATGGGAAGCCCATACCGTATGGGATGCGTACAGGACGTGATCTTCATGCGCAGGCCCGCGCAGAAACTGGAAGCTGACGAAACCGGGCACGGTTTTCAGCAGGACGTCACGTTCCAGCCAGCGTTGTTCGAATTCTCCTGTACATTCGGGTCTGACCCGGAAGCGGTTCATGGCGATGTACATCTGTCTGTTTCCTCGTCAATATTGTCATGGGGAAGGATGAAGGGTCTGGCCGTTTTTTCGTGACGGTGGACGCAGCCCTGCCGCAACCCGAAAATGTCGCAGGCCAGATCCTGCGTCAGGACGGTTTCTGGCGGCCCCTGCGCATGGATTGTTCCCCGGTGCACCACAACCAGCCAGTCGGCACAGGCCGCGGCCCAGTTCAGGTCATGCAACACGATCGCCACACCACCGCCCCGGCGCGCATGCTGGCAGGCCAGTTGCAGCACAAGCGCCTGATGCGCCGGGTCCTGGGCTGAAATCGGTTCATCCAGCAGCAGGAAGCCGGGTAGCGTGCCATCTGTCATGGCAACTTCCAGTTGCATCAGGACACGGGCCAGATGGGCGCGCTGGCGTTCACCGCCAGACAGCGTCATCATCTGCCGGTTGGCAAAGTCTTCCAGTCCCACCCGTCTTACCAGCGCATCGGCCAGTAGTCCCTGTTGCACAATGTCCAGCCTGTGGGCTGCCATCCCGGCCCCCATCATGACCATCTGGCGCACCAGAAACTGCCCGGCTGCCTCGCTTTCCTGTGTCAGCATGGCCCGGTGCCTGGCCAGCTTCCGGGCAGGCAGGGTTGCAATCGACCGGCCATCCAGCATGACCCTTCCCCCGGTTGGTGTGGACAGGCCGCTGGCAAGGCGCAGCAGGGAACTCTTGCCCGCGCCGTTGGGACCGATGATTGCCGTGACATTTCCCCTGGCAAAAGGCAGGGTGATGTCATGCAGGATCTCGCGGCCGCCCTGCCGCCATATGATGTCGCGTAATTCCAGTGTCATCACGCAATGCCGGTGCGATGGCTGCGCGCCAGAAGCCAGACGAAAGCGGGCGTGCCCAGCAGCGCGGTGACGATGCCGACAGGCACCTCCGCCGGGCTGGCCAGCGTGCGGGCCATGGTGTCCGCGCCGGTCAGCAGGATCGCGCCCAGCATGGCGCTGGCTGGCAGCACGATCCTGTGGTCAGGCCCCACCACAAGCCGCACCAGATGTGGCACGACCACCCCCACGAACCCGATCGCCCCCACCAGGGATACGGTCGGTCCCGTAGCGCAGGCCACGGCCAGCATCGACAGGCTTTTGATCCGTTCGACCGGGTAGCCCATCAGGTGTGCATTATGTTCATTGAGCAGCATGGCGTTCAGTGGCGCGGCTAGATAGGCCGCAAGACCGCCTGCAACCAGAAGGAATGGCACCAGCAGGCCGATCCCACGCCATGTTGCCCCTGAAAAGCTGCCCATTGTCCAGAATGTCAGGTCCCGCAGGGCCGCATCGTTCGCCCGGAAGATCAGGACGCCGGTCAGCGCGCCGGAAAAGGCGCCAAAGGCCACACCGGCCAGCAGCATGGCGGTCATGGATGTTACGCCACCACGCGTGGCGAAAAGATAGAGCAGCCCCATGCCCGTGAAGCTGCCGGCAATGCCCGCGCAGGGAATGGCCCATCTGCCCAGCCACGACACCCATGCCCCTGAACCACCCAGAACGATGATGCAGGCGGTGGCGAGGGCTGCGGCGGATGATACCCCCGCCAGCCCCGGATCGGCCAGCGGGTTGCGGAACAGCCCCTGCATGATCGTGCCTGCAACCGCCAGCGCCGCCCCGGTCAGGCAGGCCATGACAATGCGGGGCCCCCGGATATCCCTGAGTACCAGTTGGGTCATCTCGCCCCCTGCCCCGGCGGGGTGCCACAGGTCGCGCAGGCGCACCGTCGTGGCCCCTGTATCAAGGGCCAGCAGCATGGTCAGTATCAGCAGGACGCCCAGCAGCGCGAAAAGCCAGGTTGCGCGCGACATTGCCCCTGTCATGCGGGCGTGCCGCCCAGGCGGCGGGCCAGTTCCAGTGCCGCATCGGGCGTGCGGGGGCCAAAGCCAAGCAGGCGTTCGCCCTCCATGGCGATGATTGCCTGATTTCTGCCTGCCGGGGTCAACCGGAAACCCGCATTGCCCAGCAGGGCCGCGCGGACCTGCGGGGCATCCTGTTCCATGGTCAGGACCGCATCGGGCTGCAGGCCGATCAGGGCTTCCTGATCCAGTATCTTGTAGCCTTCGAATGCAGCAGGATTGCTGCCACCAGCAAGGCGGATTACGGCATCCGCTGCCGTACCCGTGCCCGCGACCATCGGGCGATTATTGCTCATGCGCATGACGAACAGCACCCGCTTTGTCGTCGGGTGCGCGGCGCGCCACTGCGTCAGCATGTCGAAATGCTGCGATATGTCCGCGCACAGCCGTGTCCCTGCCGTTCTTGCATCCAGAAGACTGGCTATAAAGCGCGTGCGTGCGACAATGGCATCCTCGGACGGTGTGGCATCAACAAACACAACCGGAACAGTGGATGCCATCAACTGGTCCAGAACTGGCGGCGGCCCACAATCGTTCATGGCCAGCATCAGGTCCGGCCGAAGCGACAGGATGCCCTCGGCCGACAGGGCGCGCATGTACCCCACGGATTTCTTCTCACGCAGGGCCTGTTCGGGCCATGTGGAGGTGATATCAACGGCGATGATGCGGTCCTGCGCCCCCAGTGCGTACAGGGTTTCGGTAATGGTGCCGCCAATACTGGCAATGCGCCGTGCAGGGCCAATTTTTACGTGCCGCCCCCGGCAGTCGGTCACCGTGTCCTCTTCAGCTCCCCACCCGGTGCGTGGGGTGGCCAGCATGCCGCCGGCCAGCAGGCAGGCAAACAGCCGGCGCCCCATTTCCATCCGGCCGTGGTGTGCGGGTTTATCCACCATCAGAATTCGATCCTTGCCGTTACCTTGAACGAGCGGCCGGGCTGCGTGTAGTACCGTTCCGAAAGCGAACTGGACGACTGCCCGTATGGGAGCGAGGCGGCGTTGTAATATGTCTTGTTGAATATGTTGTACATGCCCGCCTGTATGCGCAGCGGGCGATAGAACTGCGGGCTGTACCAGCCTGTCAGGTCAAAAATGACGTAGCCCGGCGTTTTCCACTGGTCCTTTAGCGATCCGGTGGTGGTCAGGTATTTGGCGTCATCACGCGCGGTGGCGAATGTGCCCGACAGGTCGGTGCCCCAGTTGTCCCGCTTGTAGCCAAAGCCGATGATGCCCCGGAACGGTGCGACCGAACTGAGGTGGAAGTTCATGTCCGTATCGCGCCCATCGGCATAGGCAAACGAACCCCAGGCATGCCAGTGCCGGTCAAACGCCCAGTTGACGCTGGCTTCCACGCCATAGATGCGCACATGCGCCAGGTTCGTGTAGCCGTAACACAGGTAATATCCCGAGCAGCCGCTGACCCCCTCCATATCGATGAAGTTGTGATAGTGATTGTCATAGAACGAGATATTGGCCCCGCGTTCGGAATTGCCGTATTTCATGCCGACTTCCCACCCTCGGCTGCTTTCGGGTTTCAGGTTGGGATTACCGGTTACCTGATAGTATGGCGGGGTGCTGTAGTTCAGGTATTCTTCCGTTGCTGACGGCGCGCGATAGGCTTCCGAATACTGCCCGTATAATGTCAGGTTACGGGCCACGCGGGCTTCCACCAGCACCTTGGGCGAGAAATGGGAACCGTGCGCGCCATGGGGCAGGCCGCTGTACCCTGCATTCGCCATATAGGACGTGGTATTATGCGGATCACGCTGGAAGTAATCGAAGCGGAAGCCCGGCGTGATATGAAACCATTCATTGCGGCCAATGCCGATACGGTCCTGAACAATGGCCCCCATGTCCGTGCCATGAACCTTGGGCATGTCAGAAAAATTGTCATGCAAATACGGGCTGGAAACCGCCTGCTGGCCGGTCTGGGTCTGGTAGGTATCGGTCAGGAAGACTTCGCCGCCATAGGTGATCTTGTGGTGCAGCGGGCCGGTAAAGATGTTGTTTGTTGCCGAACCTGTAACACCATAGGACTGCACGGGCAGGCTGAGATGTTCGTGGGTGTAGGTTGATGCGTTGGCGGAATCCCGGTTGGTGATGTCGGTATCGGTCTTGATACTCTGCCAGTAGGCCAGAAAATGCGCCTCACTGAACAGTGCGGTCGGGCTGTCGGCCTGATAGTCGTAATTGGCGGAAACGCGGGAGCGCTGGTTTTCGCTGCGGGTGTAGTAGCGGTCGGTTGCCGTGGTTTCGGACGTCTTGGTTTCCTCGTTATAATTGCGGTCATACCATTCCCCGGTCAGGCCGACCCGGTGGCCACCTGCAAAATAATGCCGGATCTTGCCCAGGAAATTACCGACCTGATAGGAGGCCGGGTTCTGCAGGGTCCGGGTCTTGCCATAACCGCCCGTATCGCCACGGTTGCCGGTTTCGCTGCCATTCTGGTAGCCACCCTGTAGCAGGAATACCGTGTTCTTGTAGCGTGCGGCAAAAGCCTGATTGAGCAGTGCGGCCTCGCTTGCGCCATTATAGGTCAGCTTGGTCAGGCCACCGAAATTCTTGCCGGGTTTGAGAATGTCTTCCGGGTCCAGCGTGCGCAGGGCAATCACGCCGCCAAGCGACCCGGTGCCAAAGAAGCTGGAATCAGCGCTTTTGACGACATCAATCGCCCCCAGCGAATTGAAGTCAAAGTCCCCTACCCCGCCCTGCGCGGTATTGAAGCTGCCGGCATAGGCGCCATCATTGGCCCATGGCATACGCACGCCATCAATCGTTGTCAGGATACGGTTCTGGTCCAGGCCACGAATATTGATGCTTGAATTTCCGTTACTGTAATTGACGGCGGCGTCCACGCGCCGTGAATAATCCTCCAGACTGTCAATCTGCCGGTCACGGAAGGTCTTGTAGGTTGTGGTGGTGGTCAGGACTGCCGGTTTGCCCACTTCGCTATGATCCTTGTCCGGATCGAATTTCATCAGGTCGATGATGTCCGTGCTGCCCTGCACCTTGACCGGAGAAAGCTTGATGGGTTCAGCGGCGGACAGGGATACCTGTGCTGGCGTGGAAACCGTTTTTTTCGCTGTTTTGTCAGGGATTTGCGCCTTAATCTCCTGTGATGCGGCAAAAGCGGGGGTCAGCCAGATACAGGCAAGGGCCGTGGTGGCCAGCATGCGGCAACGGCATGCCGGCCGTCGCGCGAGGGGGGACTTGTTCATTATTCACCATCGATAATGAGAATCATTATCGACACGATAACGCCACAAACTGAACCGCAGCAAGGAATTTGTTGCGCCTGATTCTTAGTTGCATTATCCGTAAAAAGTGCCAGATTACGGCGGCCGGTTCATGTCAAAAACAGGAATCAGGCCACTATCCGTTAAGTATAAAAGTGTAACAGGAATAAAGACATGGCCCTTCTGAATGATGGAAACGTCCGTACGCCTCTTTCATCCCAGGTACGTGAAGCGACCCACCAGATCCATGATGATCTCAATCGTATCGTCATGTCCCGTGGCATGTTTACGGATGCTGCGGGCTATCGGGACTTTGTGCTGATGCAGTATCTTTTTCATCGGGATATGGATCCGCTTTACAGCCGTGATGATCTTGCCCGTATCGTGCCCGATCTGGCGGCAAGAAACAGGTTCCGGCAGGTGAGTGCGGATATGGAGGATCTGGGTATCGGCTGCCCTGCCCCGCGCATGTCTGTGGATATTCCCGATCCCTCGACCGCCCTCGGATGGCTTTACGTAGCGGAAGGCTCCAAGCTCGGGGCCAACATCCTGATCAGGCTCGTTGATAAAATGGGGTATGGTGCCAGTTTCGGCGCGCGTCATCTGGCGCCGGACCCGATGGGACGTGGGATTTCCTGGACGGCGTTTCGTGATGCGATTGACAATGCACGACTGGATGCCGAACGCTTTATTCATGGCGCGCGCGAGAGTTACGCCCGTATGAAATCGTTTGTTCCTGCATCACAAGATAAAATCAGGACTGCCGCGACATCTCTCTGAGTGCATATGGACATGTGCCTGACAGCGGCCTGGTCACGCCCCTGCCGCTGGCGGGCTCACGCGGATCAGGCATGGATGGTGCGCCAACGCTCCCGGCGGATAAAGGACTTCCAGAAAATCTTGTCCGCGTAGGACACGGGCATCGCCTCCAAGGAGATCGACGCACGGGGCTTTGCCTTGTCGTGCGTCGTATCTCCTGCTGTTTTCCTGTCATGTAATAATAATCATTCGCATGTTAAAGTTGCGTGTGATGTGGCCGATGTTCGTATGTCACCGTCGGGACACATGCGATATGCGTTCTGAGTTCCTGGGAAAGTATAGGTGAATCAGTATGTTACATGAAACCGTCCAAAAATATCGGACGGCTGTCTCTGCGCGCTGTTATTTCCTGCCGGGATGGATCGTCTGTATGGGACACCTTCGCCGAACCATGCGTTAATCGCATAACTGACAGTCAATATTTGTAGTCACTACCAGCTATACGTCATCTTGCCGATCACATTGCGGTTCGCGCCGATATAGCAGCCGGTATCGGCCCCCGCGCAGCCGGGATAGTACCGCTGGTTGAGCAGGTTCTGCGCGGTGACCTGAAACAGCATGCCCTTCATCCGTGGGGCTACGGCATCAAGGGCATACTGCGCCTGTGCATCCACCAGCACATAGCTGGGTGTGACATATTCCAGCGTGTTGTCCACCAGCGTATTGCCGTTGTAGCGCACGCCCGCGCCAAACCCCAGCCCCCGCAGCGGGCCGTTGCGCAGGTCATAATGCCCCCAGACCGAGAATGTCTGCTTGGGTACGGCAATCGGGCGCTCGCCGGTCAGGTCGCCACTGCCGCGCGTATAGGCCACATCCTGATAGGTATAGGCCGCGATGATGTTCAGGTTGCGGGTCAGGTCCACATGGGCTTCAAGCTCGATCCCGCGTGAGCGGATGCCGCCGGTCTGGGTATAGAAATCGATATGGACCGGATCAGTGACCAGCACGTTGCTCTGCTTGAGGTCATATAGTGCGGCCGTAAAAAAGCCGTTGAAGCCATGCGGCTGGTATTTCAGCCCCACTTCAAACTGCCGTCCCCGCGTGGGCTTGAACGGCGTGCCGTTGAAGGACAGGTTGTTGGCAGGCTGGAAGGATTCCGCGTAATGGAAATAGGGTGAAAGCCCGATGGGGAAGGCATACAGGATGCCGCCACGCCACGTCGTGGCCTGATCGGACTGGTTGAAGCTGCCGCCGCTATCGGTCTGGTCGCGGGTGTCGATGGTGGACCAGTCATGGCGCACGCCTCCCTGCACATGCAGGTGGCCCCATGTCATCTGGTCCTCGCCATATATGCCTTCCTGGTTGGTGGTGATGCTCTGGGCTTCATACAGGTCCAGCTTGCCGATGCTCTGCCCGTATGTGGGGGAAAAGACATCCAGTGATGGGGCATCGCCGTAATACAGGTTGGCGGAATCACGGATATTCTGCCAGTTGCCACCAATGATCACGTTGTGTCTGACCGGCCCGGTGCGGAAATGGCCAAGGATCTGCTCTTCCACCGTAATCGTGTCGAAATGCTCCTCTGACCCGTATGCGGCGCGCTCCAGCGTGCGGTTGTCATCATCGAGCAGCCCGCCCGAGGACACCTGCTGGAAAAACGCCCCCACATTGGCGTAACGGGCAAACGACTTGAAGGTCCAGTTGGGCGCAATCTGGTAGCTCAGGCGGTAGTTCACCGCCGTCTGGGTGCGCTTGTAGGTCTCGAAATTGGGGTCGCCGGGGTAGAAATGGTCCGAAATCTTGCCATTCGGGTTGGGCAGGATGGTGCCTTCCAGCGGCGCGGTATCGAAATTGCCGCCACGCGGGTCACGCTGCCAGAAGGCGGACAGCGTCATGGTCAGGCGGTCATTGGGGGTCCATGTCAGCGATGGCAGGACGCCGAAGCGTTCGTTACGGGTATGCTCGTCCTGCGTGCCGGACGTGGTGGCGGTTGCGGCGATGCGGTACAGCCACTTGCCATCACGGTCGATCCGCCCGCCAAAATCGGCGGTGCCGCGCACGTAGCCGTATGTTCCGCCCTCGACCGAGATGGAGTGGACGGGTACCGCTGTCGGCTGTTTCGTGGTCAGCACGATGGCCCCGCCGGGGTTGGACTGCCCGTACAGGACCGATGGCGGCCCCTTGAGGATGTCGATGCGGTCAAGCAGGTACGGGTCGATCTGCTGTGTTGCGTAATAGGCGCCGTTGAACAGGCGCAAATTGTCAACAAACTCATCCGCGCCTGCGGCCCCCTGAAAGCCACGGATTTCCACCATGTCGAACCGCGTGGTGTAGCCCGATGCCACATCGCCCGACACACCCGCATTATACCGCAGGGCCTCGGCTATGGTGCGGGCGTTCTGCTGGTCCAGCTGCGCGCGGGTCACGACGGATATGGATTCCGGGGTTTCGATCAGGGGGGTGTCGGTTTTGGTGGCGGCACTGGAATTCCTGGGCACAAGCCCTGCACGCCCCGATGTGGCGTAAACGGCGATCTGCTCTTCTTTCCAGCCTTTTCTGCTGCCTCCGTTCCCCTGCCCTTCCACCCGCACCGGATCAAGGATGATTGCGGACGATGCGCGGATGAGTGAGACGGAATGCGCCCCGGTTCTGTGGTAACTGATGCCCGTGCCCGCCAGAAGGCTGGCAAGCGCCTGTTCCGCTGTCATCTGCCCGCTCACCGCCCCTGAGCGTGCACCCGCTATCGTGGCGCTGTCGAAGGCGATCTGCATACCTGTCTGCGCGCCAAGGGCGGCAAGGGCGCGGCCCAGCGGCTGGGCGGGAATACTGAAGGGCTGTGCCGGTGATGGCGGGACGGTCACGTTGCCCTCAACCGGTGCCGCTACGGCATGATGGCCCGTGGCGGCCCACATGACGAATAGCAGGGCGGATGTGCCCGTAAGCAGGCTGGATCGGGAAAGCCGGATGCGATTGCGGCGGCACGGCAGAAGAACACACGGCATGGTTAGGTCTCACGGGCGGACGGTTGGCAGGAAATGCAAACGAATTGCATTCGCGTATATCCATGTCCGTCGAGACGATTTATTTTTAACGTGTGGGTGAAACTTTTTTTAGCGATCCCCTGAAAAAAGCGCTGCGGTAGCGGTTGTACGCGGCCTGATTGCCCGTGTGGGCCCATCAGGGGGCTTTGTTGTGGTCCGCCAGCACCAGGGTGAAGCCTGCCGGGAGCGTGACAAGCCTGCTTCCATGCAGCGCGCACAGGGCTTCCAGCGCCTCTCTGGGATGGTGCAGGTCATACACGCCCCCTACCGGGATGGTGTCGTGCTCAAGACCATGGGTCACGATGGTACCCGGATAATAGCGCCCCAGCACCGCGACCGCGTCAGAAAACCGTACGTCGTTCAGCACCATCTGCCCTGACCGCCATGAACCGACATCCTCCGGCTCGATCGCGCCGCGATGGGCCTGCCCCGTATGCTGGTCGACCGCCCATGTCTCGCCTGCGGTCAGGCGCAGGGCAGGGTCGGACTGGCGGGATACGCTCACGATGCCCTCGCGCACGGCAACAGTGACATGGGGGCCGGTCATCTGCACATCAAAGGCGGTGCCGATATCGCGCGTCGTCACATTTCCTGCCCTGACGGCAAAGCCACGTTTTCCGTCATGCACGACATTGAAAAACGCCTCCCCGGCCAGCAGCGTAACCCCCCGTTCCCGACCCGCATAATCCACGGCAATGGCGGAACGGCCTGCCAGGGTCACCGCCGTTCCATCCGACAGGCTGACCGTGCGGGTTTCGCCCGTTTTCGTGTAATAATCGGCCTGCAGGCGGAACATGAGGTCCGGCGTGGCAAAGGCCAGCAGGCTCGCCGCCACCGGCAGCATGCAGGCCGCAGCAATCCGCAACGGGCGTGCCCGGGCCGTTCTGCCAGCCACAGGCCGCCGGGATGTTGCGGGCCGGTCATGCGGGGGCGTTACGGGAACCATCTGGCCCGTAAGGGCCCAGGCGCGTTCCATCCGGCGCCATGCCTGCTCATGGTCGGGGTGCCGCGCGCGCCATGCGGCCCATTCCGCCCTGACCGTTTCATCATCCGGTGCCTCATTGAGGCGGATTTTCCAGGTGGCGGCTTCCAGCATGGCACGTTTAGCGCCCGGTGTTGGCTGTGTGTTCATCCGTGCCCATCCCCATTCGTTCCGCGCCCGTGGCGCTGAACGTATTTCCAGGAACAGGGACGGCGCAGGTGCCTGTTTTTTAACGCCAGGGGGAAAATTTTAGGGCTCCATGTCTGGCAGGGCCGTGGCACAGGCCACCAGCGCGATCTGGATCATCCTGTGCACGCGCGTGGTGGAAACATCCAGAACGGTCGCGATTTCCTGCAATGTGTAGCCACCGATGCGATACATCTCGAACGCGCGGCGGGTGCGTGGCGGCAGGTTGCCCAGGGCATGGGCCACGCTATGCAGTTCCTGCCGGTGCCCGCAATGGGCTTCGGGCGATATGGACCCCGCACCCGTATCAGCCAGCAGGGTATGATCGATCTCGGTCGGGATCTGCCTGCGCGCGGCCCGCAGATGATCAAGCGCCAGATTGCGTATGATCGCGGTCAGATACGCAACAGGGTTGAACACGATCCCCTGCCGCCTGACGGATGCGACCTGAACAAACGCATCCTGCACGATATCCTCGGCCTGTGCCGCGCAACCGACCATGGATACGGCGAAGGACACGAAACGCGACCGGTTTGCCAGATAGGTTTCCAGAAGGTGATCGGTCGAGGCCACGGCCTGAAGATTCCTTGACAGCGTGCGTCAGCGCCCGGACGGGGCACGCGCCTTCCTTATATGAACATAATAATCATTATCAATAACAAAACGGCAATGTAATGTTTCGATACATTCCGGATTGCCAGACATGCCATTCCTCGGCAGGGCGTTTGGGAAACCGGACGGCCAAATATGCGAACGCGTCTTATTTTCTTTTATTGCCCTGCCCTGATGGGCGTGCCAAGGCATGCAGGATGGCTGTCCTGACCCTGAAAACCGTTCGTCCGGCCCTTGTGCGCCTGCACCGATATACGGGGCTGCTGCTGTCGGGTGTATTGTTCATTGCAGGGCTTACGGGAAGCATCAGCGTGTTCCGCACGGAAATTGACGCGGCCCTCAATCCTGACCTGTTCCATGCTTCTGCCCCGGCACATCCCCTGCCGGTTTCAGTATTGCTGGCGCGCCTGAAGCGGCAGCGCCCCGAAACGCAGGTGACCGCCCTGCTCTACCGCCCTCCTGCAGGGCGTGCGGTCGAGGTCTATTCGTCCGAAACGGTCGCGGGCAGGAAAGAACCGGTTGAAAACGAAATCTTTCTCGATCCCGGCACGGGGCGCATTCAGGGCATGCGCCCGGCCGAAGGGTGCTGCTTGAGCCGTCGTGCGCTGATGGCCTTTGTATACCGGGTTCATTATTCCCTCGATATGGGGCAGGCGGGCATGTGGGTCATGGGGATTTCGGCCATGCTGTGGTCGATTGACTGTGTGGTCGGCCTGCTCCTGACCTTTCCATTGCACCAGCCTGCATGGCGGCAGGCATTCTGGCGGCAATGGCGCAAGACATGGGCGATTGGCCTGCGGCGTTCTTCCATACGGATCACGTTTGACCTGCACCGGGCCGTCTCGCTGTGGCTATGGTTTGTCCTGCTGGGCATGGCCATAAGCGGGGTGGCGCTGGCGCTTGAGGATGAGGTGTTCAATCCCGTCATCCGGACCATCCTGCCTACCGTGCCGCCCATGACGGATACACGGCGCCCGGTCCATCCGGTTACGATTGATCAGGCGGAAGGTCTCGCCGCAGGTTTCGTGCGGGCTCATGGCAGCGGCGAGAGACCGGCCGCAGTATTGCTGGACCCGGATGGCGGGACCGCCATGTTCTACCTTTTCAGCAATCAGGGAACAGAACCCTCCGGGCTGGGAAGTCCCATGGTTACCGTGGATCTGAAAACCGGCCAGATCACGGCAGGTGACATGCCCGGCCGGGGGGCTGCGGGCAATCTGGTCATGCAGGTGCAGTTGCCATGGCATAGCGGCAGGATAGCCGGGCCTGGCGGCCGTATCCTCATATGCCTGTCGGGTCTGGCCGTGTGCATGCTGGTGGTAACGGGCATCATGATCTGGCAACGAAAGCGGCAGGCCCGTCAGGCCAGATAGCCCGACAGGCTGCTCCAGGCAGATGAAAAGCCAGAATGGTGGCATTCGGATGGCAGTGTCATCTCAGCACGGTCACGCCTGCCGCATCATGCGGCAGGGTCGTGCCGTAGGCTTCGCTGTAGCGCAAGGCAAACGCTTCGCGCTCCAGCCGCTCGCAATAATCAAGATACCGGATCAACGCCCGCTCGGCGCGCATCGTGCGCCCATAGAGCCGTTTGTAATGCTGCCACAGCATCATGACATTGACCGACCAGGCATCATAGGCATGTGTTGCAACCCGGTTGCGGATCGCTGGGGGAAGAGCATCGAAGGCTGCCCAGTCATCACCCGCATAGCGCCGCCACATCTCGTGCCGCAGGGTCCGTTCGTTATCGGCCATCGCCTTTGCGACCCTCGCGGTTATTGAGCATATGGTTGAGAAGCGTCGTCTTTCCCGCTCCGGGAAAGCCGGAAAGAACCGTTACTGAACGCCTTTCGTGCATGACGGGCCCCCTTCATTCGGTTGTGATCCGCCAAGCTTATATGGAACGTTATAATATAACAATACCTGAAGGATTCCGAACGGGAAAAGATATCTTGCAGGATACGGCGTTATGGGATGCCTGTGGTCCGAACGTGTTTCCTGATTGAAGCCGTATCAGAGTTCGAGAATACGGGTTGTGGATCCCATATGGGCACGCACATTGAAGATTGTTGAAAACATGCGAACAATGTCCAGCCTTGACCAAGACTGAAAACGCTCAGTTGACCGGCACAAAATCGTCACAAGACCATCGCGAATGTGCCGTGATAGTTCGAGCAAGCCATCCTGTGATCACAGGCTTAACGATAATTTGTAAGATATGGCTCTCGAGAAAAACTGGAATTTTATCTAAGTGTCTGACCGAAAATGAGTTGAGTGATTTCAGTGGATTATGATTCATGGGTTTGCGATAACCTGATGAGAT
>ERZ746981.365-NODE-365-length-18504-cov-813.867586_pt1 | contig 18504 bp, 12 predicted proteins | sample MGYA00374948_ERZ746981 | MGnify/ENA primary metagenome ERZ746981 (study PRJEB28757, sample SAMN06711160) | food metagenome | host: microorganism | place: China:Harbin | collected 2017-01-30 | study: EMG produced TPA metagenomics assembly of the Analysis of...
CTCAGCCGATCCAAAGCACAAGATGGGGGGGCAGGTGAACCAGACATTCGGTTCCAATTCCACCATGCACAGCTTCTTCCGCTTTGACACGGGCGACATGAACAAAACCGGCACCCGGATGTTCGTATCCTATATGCGTAATAACGCGGAGAAATGGAAAGGTGGTGGCAACCAGTTCATGCAGCAGGTCAATGCCAAGCTGGTACAGCCGATTGGTCAGGAAAGCCAGATTTCCGCACTGTTCGACTGGGGCGATCTGGACCAGTACCAGTATCAGGACCTGTCGTTTGACATGCTGCATAATGGTGGCGCGGGGATCGACAATTTTATCGGCACGCCCAATGCCTATGCCAATGCCTATCATCTCGCGCTGGCGGCGAACAAGCTGCCAGGGGGCTCCCTGCCCGCGGGGTACAGCAAGATGTCGGACCCGTATGATGCGTCCTATTATGATGGCGGCACGGTTGAACGCGACTATCTGGGCGGCCTGAATCTTGATTTCGCGCTGACGCATCGCCTGCACTGGAAAACCGTTCTGTATGCGCAGGGCCAGTACGGCCGTGGCACATGGGCCAGCCCCTATCCATGGTACAGCAGCGGGCTGATGCCCAATGGCTCGCCGATATTCGACCAGATCACCAATGTCCATGCCCAGCGCGGCGGCTTTACCTCTGCCCTGCATTACGAAATCGCGCATAACGATATCAGCGCGGGCGTATGGTATGAACATTACCATGTGGATGAAATGCGCAATGCCTATTACGAGCCGGTGCTGGGCGAAGGCTCACCGATCAATTCCATGGGCAAGCTGCCATCCCCGATGGCCAATCTGTGGGGTGATACCTTCAGTTCAAACAGCTTTACGGCCTTTGTGCAGGACACCTATCATGTCCGGCCCAACCTGAATGTGCATTTCGGTTTCAAGTCACTGCTTCAGACGGTTGATGGACGTGAAACCGCCAATCTCTCCGCCTATACCGGAACCGATGCCATTGCCAGTGGCAGTGTGACCACGGCCAAGGCATTCCTGCCGCATATCAGCGCGGACTGGCATTTCCTGAAGCATCATGAACTGTTCTTTGATGTGGCGGAGAACGTGAAATCCTACCCCATCGCAGGTTACAAGATGGGGGCCTCGCCCTTTGCCATGACCCAGTCCGCCTATGATTCCATGCAGTCGCAGGGGGGGCTGAAGCCGGAAACCAACTGGAACTATGCTGTCGGTTACCGATACATGGCCAGGATGCTCATGGCATCGCTGTATGCCTACCATACCAATTTCCACAACCGGCTGCAGCAGGTGACAAGCGGGCCCATCACCAACCCGTATTCCGCCGTCATGAACGTTGGCGGTGTTACGATGAATGGTGTTGATGCTGGTGTGACCATCATGCCGGTCAAGGGGCTGTCCATTTTCAATTCCATTAGCTGGAACCATGCAACCTATGATCAGGATGTGACATCCGGCGGCGTGCGCTACGGCACGCAGGGGCAGCAGATCGTCAATTATCCCCGCTTCATGTACAAGGCCAGCCTGACCTATTCCTGGCATGGCGCGAGTGCCCATATCGATACGCAGTATATTGGTGAGCGTAACTTCAGCTATATTGGTGATACCCATGTGCCGGGGTACTGGGTCACGTCGCTGGGCGCACGTTACAATTTCTCCGATCTGGCGCGCAGGAGTGACCGCTACCGGTATCTCAAGCACCTGACGCTCAGCTTCAACGTGTATAACCTGACCAATACGCAGTATATCTCCACCATGGGTGAAAACGGCAACCCGATGAGTGGTGATGACCAGTCCTTCCTTATTGGCGCGCCACGGCAGTATTTCGGATCGGTTGCCATCGAATTCTAGAAAATGGAGGAAGGCACGCCATTGCGTAGTGCCTTCCCACCTCTGGAATGGCGGAACCGGGCCGTTATGGCGGTGCCTTGCGGGCTGATCCGTTCCCGGCCCGGGGATGGCTGGACAACAGGGTGCCATTCATCTACTTGAGTATTGATAAATAAAACATTTCTGGGCGCCACCTTTCTTGGAAGGGCGGCGTTTCTTTCATCTTCCTGAAACAGGTTCTGCCTTTATGATTTATGGACCGGCATGCGCCTGTTGCGGTCAGGCCAGCAGGCGGGGCGTGGTACTGCCGTAACGGATGGTGGCGGAATCGGGGTACCATTCGCCGGTGTTTTCATTGCGTCCCTGTAGCACGAACCGGGGGACCAGCCCTGCCTGTTCGTGCACCGCGCGGCGGGACAGCGCGCCGATCGGGCCGGGCAGGCAGCGGTTGATGATGACCGCCAGCGCCGTATCGGCAAAATCGTGCAGCATCTCCACATCCCCGTCGCTATCGCCAAAGACCATGAGGGGACCGTACCCCTTCCGCCCCGCCAGTGCCTGACGGATGGCTGTCACCTTTCCCTGCCGGTAGGTCAGTGGCCAGTGGGGTACATCCTGCGCACCGGGATAGGGTGCATCATTGTCAGGGCGCATGCGCACACCCAGAACATTTTCCGCTGGCAGGCCGTATCCGTATTGGGGGTCGGTTGCAAAAACACGCACGATATCCACAAAGGAAGCCGAACAGACATAGACATCAATGCCCTGCGCGCGCAGGCAGGCATGCAGCGTTGCGATCTCGGGCGTCAGGCGTAGGCATTGCATGAAAGTATGGTTGATGCAGCCCGCCCGCCCCGGCCGTTGTGGCGGGGTCTGCCATGTAACCGATGTGATGGCCTGTCCCAGATGCCAGGTGTTGGAAGCCTGGACAAGCCTGCGCAGGCTGTCGGGTGTATGACCGTTCAGCATCCATATGATCCAGCGATAGGCATGCCCCACGCCGGCACTCGCCATCATGGCATCATAGGCAAAATACAGCTTGGCCCGGAAACACGACAGGACAGGGTCAGTGGCCGTACGTGCCATGAAGCCGCCATCCCGCAGGGGCTGAAGCCCATAGGCCCGGACCAGCGTGGTGTAATCGCCCGTCAGGTCTGCCATAAGTGCGTGACGGTCCACCTGCTGGCCCGTAATGGTGCGGCATGTCGCGGCAAGCGGGCCATGCCCCAGACCGCGCTGCAGGAAAGTGGCAAACTGCGCTGGCGTGACCATGAAGCACAGGTTGTCAATCATGAAACGGAGCAGCGTTTCGGCGCAATCGCCAAAAATACAGGTATTGTCCCAGTCAAACACGGCATAGGGCCTGGCCGCCCTGTCGGACCCGGTCCGGCCATGGGCGCGGATCACGGCTTCGACCGCGCTTCGTGTCGTGGTGGCCCATTTCAGCGGGGGCAGCAGCGATACGGGTGCCGCGCTGCCTGCCGCACGCGCCTTATCGGCCCACTGGGGAACGGCCATGGATGACAGTCCCGCCAGGGCGGCGAACTGGCGACGGGTAAAGGATTTCGTCACGCTTCATGCCCCTTCGACATGTGTGAGGGCGGGATGCCGCCCAGACGCGGATCGCTGCGGCTGGGCCGTCCCGTTTCCAGATGACCGGCCAGCCTGATGGCAGGATGCGGGTGGGTGCCGCATGTCAGGCACAGGTCATACCAGTGATCCGACGGGGCGAGGTTCCACTCATGGGTCATGCCGCCCAGCGGGGGCAGGTCCAGGCGCACCGGCGCGTATCCGGCATATCCCATCATGTCCATTCCGACACGCAACCGCGTCCTGTGCCGGTTGCGTAGCGCCAGGCGCAGGGTGCCGGTGCCGGTATCGTAGGATTCCGTTACCTCCAGCGCGAGGGTGCCGCGTGGTATGGTCCATACCCGGACAAAGCCATTGGGACCATGAAGGCGCAGGGTACGGGTGGCGCCGCCCGGGGGAAGCGGGAAATGCAGCATGCTGCGCCGGTCCACGGTAAAGTGCCGTGGCCCCCGGATATCCAGCCCATACAGGCGGAATACCACCCCGACATTGCCCGGATTGTCCAGCACAAGGGTCGGCACGCCGCCCTGGTCACGTAGCTGCGCGGTATGACGGTAGGGCAGGGGGCGGGCGGGGCGCTGGCCGCTTTCCTGTATGGGTAAGGCCTGCTGGCGTGGCACCTGCGGGGGGACAAGGTGACAGCCTGCATCCGTCTGCGCCGGATAAGGCGTGGTATCGGGCAGGTCCGCCTGCCATTGCCGGTCCGTGGCCGCGAAATCGAAAAGCGAGGTCAGGTCGCCACACACACTGCGCCGCCATGGGGTGATGTTGGGTTCCATGACCCCGAAACGCTGTTCCAGGAAACGGATGACCGAGGTATGGTCGAACATCTGCGAATTGACCCATCCCCCCTTTGTCCATGGCGAGATCACGATCATCGGCACGCGGGGACCCAGGCCGACCGGCTCACCCTGATAGACCTCGCCGCTAACGGCTACGTTGCCGCCACCCTGTGCTGCGTCCAGTGCTGGTACGGGGGCGGGGACATGATCGAAAAAACCGTCATTTTCATCATAATTGAGGATGAAAACGGTTCTGGACCAGACATCGGGATGCCGGGAGAGGACATCCATCAGGCGGGAGATCAGGTATTCGCCATATCCCGGCGGCGCATCGGGGTGTTCACTCAGATGCTGGGGCGGTACGATCCATGACACCTGCGGCAGGGTGCGATGTTTGATGTCATGCTCCAGCGCCGCGACCAGAAACTGCCCCTGCGATACATGGGCATTGCCGGCATCGGAACCCGGCACGATCGCGCGGGCCGCGCGGTAGCGGGCCGAATGGGGGGACAGGTTGCGGAACTGCGCGAAGGAGGCGAGGGGATTATCGGTAAAGTTGTCGTATTCCTGATAGATCTTCCAGCTTACGCCGTGTTCCAGCAGCCGGTCGCCATAGGTTTTCCAGTCAAATGCCCTGAAATCCCTGCGGTCCAGCGCCATGTCGGCCGAGCCATTGCCATCATCGACATTGGTTACGACCTGCACGCCATCGCGCCCGCAGGCAAGGCCACTCGTGCCCGTGAACAGGAACAGGCGGTTGGGGTTTGTCGGCCCGAAAATGGAGGCATGATAGTTGTCACAGATGGTGAAGGCATCGGCCAGCGCATAATAATAGGGAATATCCTGACGGTCGAAATACCCCATGGTCATGGGTGTCTTGGCATCAATCCATGCATCCCAGCTGTTCCATAATGCCTGAGATCCCTTCCAGCTATGGTCAAGGCTGGGCAGGCAGCCGGCGCTGGTGGTGGCGGTATTGAAGCGGAACGGCAGCACCGTCCGCCCCTTGCGGTCGCGCTGGAACAGGGGGGAGCGGCCATCGGGCAGGAATTCGGGCTGGGGATCGGAATAGCCGCGCACGCCCTTCAGGCAGCCGAAATAATGATCAAAGGCACGGTTTTCCTGCATCAGGATAATGACATGTTCAATATCCCCTATCCCGCCGCCCCGTCGGTCCGGTGGCACGGCCAGGGCACGCCGCACGTTTTCGGGCAGTGCCCCCGCCATGGCGGTCGCGGCCGACATCCGCAGGAAATGACGCCGGCCTGGACGGATGAAACGGGGCATGGGCCTTGTTCTCCTCATCTTCCCGCGCGGGCGGGGCATCAGGGGCAGGAATATCCCGCCAGCGTAACGGGCACGGGTATTAAGGGCTTGACAGAAGACTACATAGTTTTGGCATCATGACGTTAAGGCTTGTTCTGGTCCGTCAAAGCATGAAAATTGGCGGTCGCTTCAAGATGTAGGACAGGGACGATGCTGCCTGGCGATATACCCGGCCCATCAGACAGCACGATCAGGCCACCCCATGTGCTCGCCGCCGCCGCCACGGGCGTGTACCAGTTCATCCGTGAGCAGGGATGCGACCCCGATCGCGTGGCCCTGTCCGCCGGGCTGCGGCTTGACCAGGGCCTGCCCCAGACGGCGCTGCTTGACCTTGCCGGATACTGCCTGCTGTTTGAGGAGACCACCCGCCAGAGCGGATATGCGGGGGTGGGCCTGTCCTACGGGCGGCATTTTACCCCGGACATGCTGGGGCTGATCGGCTTCATTGCCATGGCCTCGCCCACGCTGGGCAGCGCCATAGAAAATGTGGCGGAACTGTTCCCGTATCACCAGAGCGGCACCATGACCCGCCTTGTCTATCAGGACGATGGCTGCGCGCGGCTGGAATACCGTATCCTGACCGGCGGCATCATAGGGCGTGAGCAGGATGCGGAACTGACCATGGGCATGTTCTGCAACATCTTCCGTCATGTACTGGGGGAAAGCTGGGCGCCACGGGCCATATGGCTTGAACACCGCCGCATTGCCACCCCGGCCGAATATGACAGTGCGTTTGGCGCGCCGGTGCATTTTGGCATGGATGTCAACGCCGTTGTATTTGACAGGGCGGGAACGGAATGTGGCATGCCGCAGGGCAATGTCCGGCTGCTTGATGTGCTGCGGTGCAGCCTGACGGCGCTGTCGCCCGCGGTCACGGCCCGGCCGGTGGAACCGGCGACCGACCCGCTGCTGTCGCGCATCCGTACCGAAATCCGGTATTCGATGGGGCAGGGCGTGCCCGCGCTGTCACAGGTGGCGGAAACGTTGCGCATACCGCGCTGGACCCTCCAGCGCCGTCTGGATGGCATGGGCATCACGTTCTCGGTGCTGGTGGAACGGACCCGGCAGGAACTGGCGCGTGAATATCTTGCCCGCCCCATGATGCCGATAGGCGAGATTGCATTGCTGCTGGGATATTCGGAAATCAGCGCCTTCAGCCGGGCCTTCCGTAAATGGACCGGGGTGTCCCCCCGCCTGTACCGCGCATCACGCCAGTCAGGCGGGAACATCTGACATGTGCCGTGCGGAGGCAGGTCAAGTCTTTGTGCCTGTCGGTCAAGATATTTGAAAACAAAAGCTTATAATTCAGACATCGATAAATTACCTCCCATCGGGAAGGCTGTTGTACTGTGTCATATCATGCTTTTCTGGGGGGAGAGAAATTCCGCTTTTCCTCCCTGAAACAGGTGCTTGCCTATGCCTCGCCCTATCGCACCGGTGATGAACTGGCCGGGGTTGCCGCCCCTGATCCCCTGCAACGGATCGGCGCGCGTGAGGCACTGGCGAACATTCCGCTCAGGACCTTCCTTGATGAAGTCCCGGTCCCGTACGAGACGGATGAAGTCACACGGCTGATTATTGACAGTCACGATACCACGGCCTTTGCGCCTGTTGCCCATATGACGGTGGGCGACCTGCGCGACTGGCTGCTCCATCATGAAACCGACGGGGCAACGCTTGCGGCCCTCGCGCCGGGCCTGACGCCGGAAATGGTGGCCGCGGTCAGCAAGCTCATGCGCAATCAGGACCTGGTCAGTGTCGCGCGCAAGATCACGGTCCGCACGGCCTTTCGCAATACGCAGGGGCTGCCGGGGCGCATGGGGTCGCGCCTGCAGCCCAATCACCCGGTGGACAGCCTGCCGGGCATTGCCGCATCCATGCTGGACGGGCTGCTGCTGGGGGTGGGGGACGCCGTGGTGGGCATCAACCCGGCATCGGACAACATGGCCAATGCCCGTGACATCCTGCATATGCTGGAAGGGGTGCGGGTGCAGTATGACATCCCCATGCAGACCTGCCTGCTGACGCATGTGACCAATACACTCCAGCTTATGGAACGTAACGCCCCGGTGGATCTGGTGTTCCAGTCCATATCCGGCACGCAGGAGGCGAATGCGGGCTTTGGCATTTCCCTGTCGGTCCTGTCCGAAGCCCATATGGCCAGCCAGTCACTGGGGCGGGGCACGGTTGGTACCAACACCATGTATTTTGAAACGGGGCAGGGGTCGGCCCTGTCGGCCAATGCCCATCATGGCATGGACCAGCAGACGGCGGAGGTGCGGGCCTATGCCGTGGCGCGGGCGTTCTCGCCGCTGCTGGTCAATACGGTGGTCGGCTTTATCGGCCCGGAATACCTGTATGATGGCAAGCAGATCATCCGCGCGGGACTGGAAGACCATTTCTGTGGCAAGCTGATGGGCCTGCCGATGGGGTGTGATGTCTGTTACACCAATCATGCCGAGGCCGACCAGGATGACATGGACAGCCTGATGATGCTGCTGTGCACCGCAGGCATCAATTTCCTGATTGCCGTGCCCGGCAGTGATGACATCATGCTGAATTACCAGAGCCTGTCCTATCATGACATCCAGACCCTGCGTTCGCTGTTCGGCGTGCGGGCGGCGCCCGAATTCGAAACATGGCTGGCCGCCCATGACCTGATCGATGCCCGGGGGCGGATGCGCGTCAATTCCCCCGATATCCTTGCCAGAATGATACCTTGCGATGACTGATGATCCTCCCGTCTCATGGCAGAGCCTGCGGGCGCGGACCTCGGCCCGGATCGGGCTGGCCCGTGCGGGCAACACGATTTCCGGCGCGGCCGTGCGTGAGTTCCAGTTTGCCCATGTCCGCGCGCGTCATGCGGTATCGGCCACGCTGGATGCCCGTCGCCTGAACCTGCCGCAGCCCTGTATCGAGGTTGAAAGCCAGGCAGCGGACCGCGCGGAATACGTGCGCAGGCCCGATCTCGGGCGGCAGTTGTCCGCCGCAGGCCGGGCGCGCCTGCCGCATGGGCAGTATGATGTCGTGTTTGTCATTGCCGATGGACTGTCGGCCATGGCGGCGGAGCGGCAGGGGGCGGCGGTGCTGGCGGTGGTACGCCCCCTGCTTGCGGACTGGCGCATCGCCCCGCTGGTTGTGGCGCACAGGGCCCGGGTGGCCTTGGGTGATGAAATCGCAACCTGCCTGGGCGCGCGCTGCGTGGTGATGATGATCGGGGAGCGTCCGGGCCTGCGATGTGCTGAAAGCATGAGCCTGTACATGACATGGAACCCGCATGTGGGCATGCGTGATTCGGGACGGAACTGCATTTCCAACATCCATGGCCATGGTGGCCTGTCCGCCATGGCCGCCGCGAACAGCCTGGCGTGGTTGCTGAAGACGGCCCGCATGAGAGGCTACAGCGGTGTCAACCTGAAGGACGAAACCTGCGTTATCGAACACGGCGCGGGTCAGGATCAGAGGGCGGTCGCCACTGACGGGCGGGAAGAATGAAAGCGCATCCGGGTGCGCGTGGCTGATGCGCAGGGCGGCCGGCTGGTAAACCCGCACTGACTCCGGCCCACGGCATGCCGCATCCGCCTGCCCGAAACGGGTATGGGACAGGGGATTTTAGCCGGATATGCCCCCTGAATGCGCTATAGGGCGGTCCATTGCCCTCAGCTCTGCCGGGCAGGGCCAGTACAATTGTGTTCTTCCGGCATCACTTCCCGATTATATCCATAAAGATACATATATATGTATGGATATATATGGACAATCCTGCATGCGTCCGGGCAGAAGGAACCACTCTTTAATGTTTGATGCTTATATTCCGGGCCTATCTGAACCATGCATGACCGTTCCCATACCTTTCTGGTGACCACTACGTTTGGTGCTCTCCTGCTGACCACGTCGGCGCTGGCGGCAACGCCCGCATCCGTACGGCAGCAGGGCGCGACAAACGGCCAGACCACCGTGAAAAAGCCCGTCACGGCAAAACCGGCCAGCAGTCCGTCCACCACCGGCGCATCAGGTACCGCAGCCCCCATCGCCGGGATACTCGATGGCTCCAATGGTGAGACAATAACCGTCCACGGCCATCATGCGGCCGATGGCACGGGCGCGAAATACATGAACAAGAACATCTATCTCGGCCCGCTGGGCAACCGGGATACGCTGGATACGCCCTATTCCGTCATGGGGGTCACGCATGATGTCGTGGTCAACCAGCAGTTGCGCAACATCAATGACATGGCGGAATACCTGCCTTCGGTACAGCTGGAAATCCGTGGTGATCCCAACACGTCACGCCCGCAGTCCCGCGGGTTTGAGGCCGACGTGGTTTCCAACTCCCGTCTGGACGGGCTGAACGTGGTCTCCACCACCCCGTATCCGGCGGAATGGGTCGACAACCTGCAGGTTCTCAACGGTCTGGCCGGGGCCATGTACGGGCCGGAAAACCCGGCCGGCGTGTTTGAATATACTCTCAAGCGCCCGACCAACCGCCGCACCGAACGGCTTTCGGTCGGTGTGGATTCCATTGGCACCCCCACGGTCAATGGCGATATTTCCGGCCGGATCGGCCGCAATGGCTGGTTTGGCTATCGCCTGAACATGCTGCATGCCAATGGTTCGGCCTATGCGCCGGGCAGCTGGATCCGGCGTGAGATGGTCAGCGCCGATTTTGATATCCATATTGATTCCAAAACGGTCATCGAGCTTGATGCCAGCCACTATACCTATGACGAGCGCGGCATGGCGCCCGGTTTTGGTATTTCCGCCGGTACCGCCACCAACCCGACCGGTATTGGCGGGAAGCTGCCCGAAGCGCCGGATTTGGGCAAGAGCCTGGCGCCCGACTGGAGCGGGTACAACATGGAAACCAATACCTTCCTGGCCAAGATCAAGCACCAGATCAACAGGGACTGGAGCTTCACGCTCGGCGGGCTGTACCAGGATGCCATGCGCCAGTCCTTCGGCATAAGCGATACACTGAGCGCGACCCAGGGGTTTGAGGGCATCTATACCTCCAAAGCCACGGCAACGACGACGGCGGATGATTTCCGTGTTGGCAGTAACATGGCCTATTTCAACGGCCGTGTCCGTACCGGTCCGCTCCGGCATGATCTGGTTATCGGCACCAATGGTTACATGATGGGGAACTATAACCCGACAACCGCCCTGACATCGGCGCAGAGCCTTGGCACATACAGCATGTATGGCGCCGCGCCGACCAACGGCACGCAGCCCTATTACAGCGGGCGTTACAAATCCAGTTCCATCATGAGCCAGTCCTTCATCATTGGCGACACGATGCGCATCAACAAGCACTGGTCGGTCATGGGTACGCTGGCATGGAGCTGGATCGACCAGAAGGGTGCGCTCAATGCCACAAGTCCGCTCAAGCGGACCTTCCAGGCCAATGCGACATTCAGCCCGACAGCCAGCATCATGTACAAGCCAACCCAGAACCAGACCCTCTATTTCACCTATGGGCGCTCGGCTGAAGCGGGTCCGGTTACCCCCAATAGCAAATACTATACCAATACCAACATTGCCCTGCCTGTCGCGCATTCGGAAGAATACGAAGTCGGCTACAAGCTGCGGTTCCAGAAAATGCAGTTCAACGTGGCCGGGTTTCGCATGACCTCGCCCTATGCCATGTATATCCCCGCGGCGAATGGCTCGTGCTCGGGCGGGACGACCTGCCAGACCTATGAATATGGCGGGACGCAGCGCAACTATGGTGTGGAAGCCCAGATTTCGGGTGAGGTGCTGCCCAACCTTTCCGTTCTTGCGGGCATGACCTGGCTGGACGCGGAACTGGTCAACAGCAAGACCGCTGCCTACAACAACAAGGAAATTGTCGGTGCGGCCCCGCTGCAGGCCAATCTTCTGCTGGATTACCGCCTGCCGGCGTCACTGGGTGCCTTTGCGTCGGGCTGGGCCTTCAATGCCAGTGTCCATTACATGGGCAACCGTGCGGCCAACATCACCAACACGCTGCATACCGGGTCGTACACAACACTGGATCTGGGCACGCGGTATGCCTTCCATGTTTCCCGCTTCCCGTGGGTCGCGCGTTTCGGGGTAAGCAATGCCACGAACGAGCGCTACTGGGCCTCGGTCTACACGGGTGCGCCCAGCGGCACGTCGGGTGCGGCCTCCACCCTGTATGCGGGACTGCCGCGTGTGTATCACTTCACCCTGTCACTTGAATTCTAAAAGGCTGTTTCCAGAGCAGTCCTTTTATGAAAAGGTATGAAAGTTTTCGGGTGTCGCCTTTTTCCGGAAAGGCGACGTTCCCGGAAGCGTCCTGAAAAAAGCTTCTCCAGGAACTGCCCTGTGATCACAGGGTATCCTGCCCGCAGCTTCCATGCCCCGCGCCGGTGTCATGCCCGCCGGGGCGCTGCCGCTGCTTCGGCCAGTTCCCTTACGCTCGGTCAGGAACATGGGCGTGCCTGCTACCGGCCTTTGCGGATGCTCCGGTAGAAATTGCCGGATCTCAGCGCGCTTTCAATCCCTTCCAGCGTGGTGCCGGCCGTTTCAGGCACATATCGCCAAACGAAGGCGAAGGCGGCGACGTTTACGAGGCCAAACAGCCAGAACGTGCCCGTCGTGCCCAGTGCCTGCACCAGTGACAGCGTGACGAGCGAGACAAGCGTATCGGACAGCCACACCGTTGCACTGGCCATGCCCATGGCCTTGCTGCGTACGAACAGCGGAAAGACTTCGGCCGCGATCAGCCAGACCGCCACGGACAGGGAACCGAAGTTGAAGAAGATATAGCCCAGAAGGGACAGCACCATAAGGACCAGCCGCATGCCCGACAGCGGTGCCGGACTGAGAAAGACCGCCCCCAGCACGAACAGCGACAGGGCTGCGACCGGCAGCATGTACAGCATCATGCGCCGCCGGCCGATCCGGTCGATCAGGGCAATGCCCATCGCCGTTGTGATGGTTGATGTGACACCGACCGAAACCGATGTCAGCAATGCCGCCGAATGTCCAAGCCCGGCCTGTGACAGGATGATGGGCGCGTAATAGACAATGACATTGGGACCGGACAGCTGGGAGAAGGCTGCAATCCCCAGTGCGGCAACCAGGGCAGGGCGGATCCAGCGCTGCTTCAGGCTGAAGCCGCCGGCGCCGGTGGTCGCGTCCGCATCCACGGTCAGGACATCATCCAGTTCCTGACGGACAAGGTCCTTGTGCCCCCGCAGTCTGTACAGGATCGAGACGGCATGCCGTTCACGTTCATGATGCAGCAGCCAGCGCGGGCTTTCCGGCAGGAAAAGCATGCCAAGGGCCAGCAGGATGGCGGGCACGGCCCCCAGCATGAACATGGACCGCCAGGATTCCGCACTGCCGGACAGTTCATACCCCACAAAGAAAGCCAGAAGCAGCCCCAGTGAAAAGACAAGCTGGAACAGCGAGACCAGCCCCCCACGCCGGGACGCCGGGGCCAGTTCAGCCACATAGACCGGCACGATCTGGGTGGTTGCGCCAATCGCCGCCCCCAGCCACAGGCGCGCGGCGATAAGGGTGCCGACATCCGGCGCAAGCCCGCACCCCAGTGATGCCGCAATGAATATGCCCGCCGCCACCATGATGGCCGGCCTGCGCCCCCAGCGGTCCGATACGGGACCACTGAGCAGGGCACCGAAGATCGCCCCGATGTTCAGCGCCGCCGCCACCCATTCCTGCCCCGCGGTTGATAGGGAAAACGTCTGTGTCACGAAGATCAGGGCGGAGGCGATGATCCCGGTATCATACCCGAACAGCAGCCCCCCCACGGCGGCCACGGCAGCGGCAATGGATACATACCGGCGGGCCGACAGGGTCTGGTCCCCCCGGTGCACCAGGGCCGCAAGGGCGGACAGGGCACGTTCATGCGTATGGTCACGGGTCGTGGCCGGGATGTCCGGGATGGATGGCATGCCGGGATTTCCTTTTCCCTGTGGTGGGGCTGCGGGTCAGTCCGTGTCGGATGCGCCGAATATGTCGCGCAGGGTCTGTTGCATCACGCCTGCATCAAGCGTTTTTCCAAGCCATAATTCCACGCCGATCACACCCTGATTGACCAGCATGCCCAGGCCATCAAGCGGCGTGCAGCCACGCGCGCGGGCTTCACGCAGGAAACGGGTCCGGGGGGGATTGGGGATGACATCCGCCACGATCTGCCCGTGCGCCAGCGTATCCAGATCAACCTCCGGCATGGCCTGCCCGTCACCCAGACCCACCGATGTGGCGTTGATGACGATATCCGTCCCTTCGGGAATGCGGGCCTTGCCCACCCATGGGCAGCCCGTGGCGGCACTTCCGGTATTGTCCCGCACCAGGGCGGCAATGGTCTCGGCTTTTTCCGGGTCACGGTTGGCAACCGTTATGTGCGCGGTACCCGCCAGGCCCAGTTCCACCGCAATGGCCCGCGCGGCGCCACCGGCCCCCAGCAGGAAAACCTTTTTGCCTGCCGGGTCGGTCACATCGCGCAGCGAAGCCAGGAATCCCTTGCCATCCGTATTGTTGCCGATCAGCCTGCCATCCCGGATGGTGACACAGTTCACCGCGCCAATGATCCGCGCGGCCTGCGCCAGTTCGTCCAGATGGTCGATGACCGCGACCTTGTGGGGCAGGGAGCAGTTGAAGCCCACCCATTCCATGGCCACGGCGCCCTTTACGGCGGCGGCCAGATGCGCGGCGCTGACATCGCAGTTGATGTAGCGCGCATCGATCCCGGCATGGTGGTAGGCGGCCTCGATCATGGCGACGGTCGGGTTGTCCGCGCAGGGTGTGGAAAATGAACCGGTAAGGATGCTGCGGAAATTCTGGTTGCTCATACGGCGGTCCTGACAGATGAAAGATTGCATAGCTATGCAAAACAACACGCTTTTCACATCAGGGTGCAAGCCCTAATCGTTCAGGGCGCGCAGCCCGTGCTGCCGCGTTCGATCAACTGGGCGTCAACGACGTATGTGCGCGAAAGCGGCGTGTCCTGTGTTGCCAGGGCTTCGTCCAGCAGTTCCATGGTGCGGGCAACCATATGTTCGGTGTGCTGGCTGAAGGATGTCAGGTCATAGCTGCGCCATGCCGCCTGCGGAATATTGTCATAGCCAAGGATGATCACGTCACGGGGGCAGTGCAGGCCCATGCATTCGCGCAGCGCGTCAATCGCGCCACAGGCCATCATGTCATTGCTGGCAAAGATTCCATCCGGCCGGACGCCGCGTTTTTTCAGGCGGGCAATGGCGTCGTATCCGCTGTCATAGGTATCATCACCCTGCAGCACGCTCAGCGCGGCAGGGGGGCTGCCCGCGTCGTGCAATCCCTGCCGGAAGCCTTCGCCCCGTGCGCGCGAGGCCGCGTTGCGGACGGGGCCGGCCAGCCAGACCGGATATCGTATCCCGTTGTGGGCCAGCAGGCGGGCTGCTGTCAGGCCGGCCCCGTGGTTGTTGGAATTCACGGTTGAAATCCATGGTCCCACCCGTGATGAATTGAAGCAGACGACCGGAATCCCCAGTTGCGACAGTGCCCGGACAACGGTGTCCGATCCGATTGCAAGCGATGTGACAACCGCGTCGATCCGGTAGCTGACCAGCTGGTCCAGCGCGCTATCAAGGGTTACGGCGTCTTCCACATGCATGAGCATGACCTGAAGCCCGTTTTCACGCAGCGCCGTTGCGAGCTGCTCCAGCGCGGTGGCGTAAAACGGATTCTGCAGCCCGCCGATCACCACGCCCACCATGTATGACCGGCCTGAAAGCATGATGGCCGGGATACGGTTGGGGCGGTAGCCAAGACTGGCCGCGGCGGCCAGCACCTTCTGCCGTGTCCGGGCCGAAATGCTGGCCGTGGGGGAAAAGGCCCGCGATACCGCCGACTGGGATACCCCTGCCATCCGTGCGACATCAGTGGAGGTAACGGCGCGAATGATGGTCTGCTCCTGCCTGTCATGGTTCCGGGCAAGTCTACCGTCTTGCGCATCATGGCACCATGGTTTCAGGCAGGGGGCATGGCGCGTGGCATGCGCGGGGCAAACATGAACACGATTTAATTTTATTTTGAGGTCAGGGTCTGTATAAGGAAGACTGGTCCTTGAATGGACTTGTCTTTCTTCGGAAAGCTGTATGCCCGATGGTGAAGCGCTATCAAAGGTTGTGTAGGGGCCTTAATCCCTATTCATTCACTTTGCGGAGTCGCCCATGGCGGATGCAAGCCATACCCCCGATATTACCAGCACCCTCCCCCTGAAAGCGGATATGGTTCCGTTTTTCGATGTGGATGACTTCTGTTTCAGGGAGCGTCCCGCGGCAGGAACCGGCCAGGCCCCCGACAGCACGAATCCTCCCGCCCCGGCTGCGGAAAAGGCGCCGCTGCCCACGCCGCTGGATGATTTCTGGTACAATCCTGATGCCCGCACGGCAGCGGAGGAAGCGGGCGGGGGCAGTTCCACCTTTCAGCCCCTGCCTGTCTGCGCCCCGCTGGAAAGCGATGCCGGATTCCATGAAAACGAACGGCTGCTGCTGCGCTACGCCTTTCTGCTCGATCCCCTGCCGATCCAGCCCGTCACCAACAGCGCGGAGTTCATCTTCGATACACTGAGCGCGGAGTTCCCCAATTTCGTGGAGGCGCTGGACTACATATGCTCGTTCGTCAGCATGGCCCGGCTTGGGCAGGGGCCGGTCTATTTCCCGCCGCTGCTGCTTGATGGCCCCCCCGGTATCGGCAAGACGCGCTTTGCCATGCGGGTTGCCAGCCTGTGCAATGCGGGTTTTGACATGCTCTCCTGTGGGGGAATGAGCGGCGGCATGGCCCTTCAGGGTTCGGAACAGGGCTATTCCGAATCACGACCGGGCTTCTATGCCGAAACATTCAGGAAGACCAAGGTCGTCAACAACGTGATCCTTCTCGACGAAGTGGAGAAGATGATGACCGACCACCGTGGCGGCGACCCGTATGCGGCACTCCTGCCATTGCTGGAACAGCAGACCGCCCGTGTGCACAAGGACAACTGCCTGCAGGAAACCATCAACCTGGGCTATCTGTCCTATATCCTGACCGCCAACAGCGTTGACACCATGCCCGAACCGATGATGACGCGCGTGCGGATGGTGACAATACAGCCACCTGGCGTGAACGATCTGGAGCGGATCGTGCCCCATGTCATCAATGATGTGAAGGCATGCTACAATCTGGGGAATTACGATTTTGTACCTGACATGGACGAGATCAGGCAGGCTTACATGGCAAATCCCAACATCCGTAACCTGAGGGCAATCATCGAATACCAGATCCGTGCCACGCTGTGGAAACCCAGAAGCGGCCGGATCGCCTTTACCCGTCCCGTGCAGAAGGCAACCATAGGCTTTGCCCGTTAGGGCGGCCAGACCCGGCGGCTCGGCGTGCCCGCTGTGGCCGCGTGGGGGCGGGCCGGTGTTCAGTGCCGGCCTGGATGGCCGGTGTTGATGGCCTGAGCCGCCATGTAGCCTGCGGTTACACTGGCCATGCAGAGTGTGACCGACAGGCCGATATTAAGCAGCGCACGCGCGGGCGTGCCGTTCCTGAGCAGGTCGAGTGTCTGCAGGCTGAAGGACGAGAACGTGGTATAGCCGCCACACAGCCCGACCATGAAGACAAGCCGCCCGGTTTCCGATACGGGCAGCCGCCCGCTGGCTGCCGTAAGGGTACCGAAGAAGGCGATTGCGAAGGAGCCGGTGACATTGATCATGATGGTGCCCCACGGCAGGGCCTGGCTCCAGCGCGCGGTGGCCAGTCCCAGCCAGTAACGCAGGAGCGTGCCCCCGGCACCGGCAAGACCGATAAGGAGCGTGGGCAGCACATTCGCGGACATGGAAAGCATCTCTCTTTATCTTGATGGGGGATGGCGGCTTCAGTGATGGGTCAGCAGCGGCAGGGGGGCGTGGGTCAGGATATCCAGCGTCGGCCCCCCGAACAGCCATTCAAGGAAATGCGGCCGCCCATACGCGCCCATGACCAGCAGGTCCCCCTGTGCGGCCAGTGCCCGGATCCGGGCACCCACATCCGTATCGGTACTGATGAATCGCTCCACCGCCACCGTTACGCCCTTGTGGCGCAGGGTGGCCACCAGTGCCGGGTCGGGCTGGGTGTCCAGCCGGGACTCGCCAATGATGACCGTTACCTTGCGGGCCTGTTCCAGCAGGGGCCATGCGCTTGCAACCGCGCGCTCCAGGCCGGGCGATGCATGCCATGCCACGACAGGGTTCAGCCCGATGGTGGCATAGGCCCGCAGGGGCGCCATGACAACGGCGGCCCGCGCATCGTACAGCGCCCCGGCAAGGGACGGGCTGATGGCGGCCGCATCGCCCGCATGCGGACGGCCCATCACGACAAGGTTGCTTCCGCTGGCTTCATGGGCGACAGTCGCGCGGATGTCACCAGCCTGTTCAACCCAGTGCGTGTCGGTCGTGTGGCCGGTTGCGGCGGCCCAGTCCGTGCAGATCCGGTGCAACTGCGTTGCCCGGTCGGCAATGGTGCGGGCAAAGTGCAGGCGCGCTTCATTGCCAGGCATTCCTTCATCGGGACTCTGGTAATCCGGGTCGGTGGCGGGCTGGGGCTGGAGCACGCGGATATCGTGGCATCCCAATCGGCAGGCCAGTCCACCTGCGGTTTCCAGTGCCGGGAGCGCGGTTTCCACGCAATCAAGAATGACGAGAATACGCATGTCACTGCGCCTGCCGGCAGGGCAGGGGGCAATGTGCGCAGGGCGGAACACGGCCTGTCCTGTTATCGGGTGCTGGCGGGATGATGGAAACTGCAGGATATGGGGTCACGGACACACTCCTCCCTCACGCATGATATGGCGGGGTAGGAATCATCAGCCCGGCGGGCGGTTCGATTTCATCACTGAAATCAGGCAGAGTCCATTGCCGCCCGTATTATGGGGATACTGTGCGGGTGAAGTCAATCCCTGCGTCATCCCGGCAGGGAAGCCGTATGCCTAAG